>Ga0181539_1000873_pt1 | contig 35427 bp, 35 predicted proteins | sample PEATcosm2014_Bin_46_FD_119767 | JGI IMG/M metagenome (GOLD analysis project Ga0181539, IMG submission 119767) | Peatland microbial communities from MTU Mesocosm Facility, Houghton, MI, USA - PEATcosm2014_Bin23_60_metaG | ecosystem: Environmental > Terrestrial > Soil > Wetlands > Peat | place... | reverse complement strand
TCCCTGAAAAAGAAGGGAGGCGGAGCGCCGAAAGACGCATTCATTTGGAGCCGCGCCCTTGCGGGGCACGGCAGCGCGCGGATTGCCGCGCGCTCGCCTTCCGGCGCTCCACCGCGGGCTCGCTTTGGCGAATTAACGCCTCAGCTCAGCTCCGACCGCGCTTCCTGGGTCACTTCACGCTCGAGGAGCGAACGCGCCCCTCGAGCAGAAGACTCGGCGTCATCGGGTGTCACCCGCATCTTCCCCTGTCCCAGTCCAGCGAGCTCCTCGCAGGCCGGTCCAAATCTGCCGGCCGGGCGGTGTCCGGAGCCGCCCGGGGGCGGCTGTATCGTCCGCCCGCGGGCACCGCACTCGCTCCACCTGTCGGGAGTACCCTCGCGAAGGCGTCCCTGATGAGCAAGCTGGGGGTTATGTAACCTATACGGTGACTGTTGTCAAGAGCCATATCGCTACTTCGGTGACGCTGAGCGGAGGGCGTTTTTTCGACCGCACCGGCTCCGGTTCGGAGCCCCTTGAACAAGCGTAGCCCGGATCGCGCGTCTGCGCGATCCGGGCTACGCTTGCTGACGACATGTCCCTCGCCATCGGGCGAGAACCGTCGGCACGGCCCGTCCTCAGAGGAAACCGGTTTCGTCGCCACGCCTTCGACACGACATTCGAGATGGTCATGGACGTCTTTCCTTCCTGCCGGCGCCATCCGCTGCCAAAACAGTCGGCGCGGGCTCTGTTTCGGTCTGCTCTTTGCAAACGTTGATCTGTCGTCACGTTGAAGGCGCCCGCCGCTGGTATCAGCCCCAGTAGCCTGGCAGGTCCTGGGCCTCGGGCAGGCGCGAGAGCTTCGCCGCCACTTCAGCGGCGAGATCGAATTCCAGTTCGATCAGACGCCTGGTCATGAAGGTGCGGAAGTAATCGCCCCACATGAACTCCTGATATGGCGTATCGAGGTCTTCGAACGCCTTGCCGCGTAAGCGCCGCCCGAGCGTCCGCCAGATATTGTCGGTGAGGTCCGCTATCGAGGTCGGAATGGCGGCATAGGGCCTGCGATTGCCTTCGGCGTCGATGGGCCAGCAATAGCGATGGGACTCCATCAAGCGCCAGAATTCCTTGGTCTCCTTGTCGGACCAGTCGGCGAGTCGCTGGCCGAGAACCGCCTCCGGAATCTTCAGAGACCAAAGCGCACGCGCCAGATGGTGGTGGTCGACGATGTAGATCTGCTTTCCGGGACCCAGAACGTAGGGAATGGGCTTTTTCTTGAGAAGAGCCTTGAGATCGTCAGGCTCCATCTTAGCAATCTTCGCCGCGCGGCTCGCGACTTCGTCAAACCCCAGCGTCATCTGGGTCGGCCTCAGCTCAGCGATCGAAATCTTTTGTCCGGTCATGCTCCACCGCCTTGCAAACCATCCTCTATTTCGAGTCGCCGTCGCCCGAGCGCGCGGAACATGGCGCTCCCTGGACAGGACCTGCGTACTCGGCCTTGTTCGTTCGGCCTTGTCCAGTCCGGCGACCGCTGCGGCCAGGCTCAGGGAGTCAATGCGTGCTGAATGATCTCCGGCCCTATGCTGGTTTCCCCGCGAAAGGGATTGTCGAGAACGATCACCATGCCAACCGCCAGTCCGATCGCAGACATGTGCATCATGTTGATTTGGATGCCGAAGCGCTTTGCGGTCTCACGCCCGCTGAGAACGGAGGCGGCGACGATAAAAAGAAGGAGAATGATCCAGAAATCGTCCGGGATGTTAATGGTGGCAGTCGAAAGTCGTGCCGACCTGGAATTTTCAATCTGCGACGCATACTTCGACAGGTCCGCGCGATAATCGGATCGCGCGGGAGCGGTTTCCGTCAGCTTTTCCTGGAGCGCGCGAACGGCGATCCAGAGATCGTCGAGATTTTTTTGCACGAGCGGCGACAGAGAAACGGGCAGGGTCGCCAGGCGCGGCCACTCGTCTTGGGCGACATTCTGCGCGTAGGATGCGAGCGCCTGCTTCGCCGCACCGGCCGAAGGACCCAGCGCGTCCAGTTCCTGGCCGAGCCGGTAGACGGTGGTCGCCTCCGCCCTCACCGCCTTATCGGTCTCCGAAAGGGTCGACAGTCCATTTGTGATCAGCAACGCGAGGACAAATGCGGAAAAACCGAGCATGCTCGTGTGCGCGGCTTCGCCGAGTTTGTCGTCGTAGGCGGCGTGCGTCGGCCAGTAGCGAAACCAGAATCGATTGGCCAGGAACGCAATCAAGCCGCCGATGAGACCGAAACTGAGCGCCGAAATCGCAAGGATCACCCGATCCGAGAGCGAATTGGCTATCGTGTCCACAAAGGATGTCTCAATAATAAACATGCGAGGCTTGTTTCCGTACGGTTGAACTGCCCGGAGGAGGCGCTCGAGCAAAAGACGTTATCCCCATGAGGAGGAAGAATCCGAATAAATTCGGTGCCTGATCGCCCGAGTCACCGTGACAACGAAAATCTGTCCGGCGATTGCGGCGCCGAGGGCTGGGGTGATCTTCAGCGGGAGACAGGAATTCAGCGAGCGACGCATCTCTTCGACGAAACGGCGCCGCGCGTTGGCAGAGGCGCTCGCTTCGCTTCGACATGATCATTAAGTTTCCCATAGGTTTCTTTGTCGCGTTTGACGTCTTCCCCGACGAAGAAGTCGTAGCGCTTGGCTAGTCGGCGGGCTTCCACGCGCGCGTCAAGCGCCGCGCCGCAGCGATCTGTTCGGGGCTCATCCCCTGGACCAAATTGTCGCGGTTTTTGTTTGCGAGTTCGCGCGTTTCGTCGTCTTGTGCGCCCGCTGCCGCCAGATCGGCCCACATATACGCCAGGACATAGTCCTTCGGCACGCCTTCGCCCCTGGTGTACATGGACCCAAGATTGATCTGGGAAAACACGTCGCCTTTGTCGGCGGCTTTGCGATACCAGACCGCGGCTTGTGCGGAGTCCTGCGGCACGCCCTCGCCCTTATCGTAAGCCAGGCCGAGGTTGAACAGAGCGACGGCCTCCCCCTGGTCGGCGGCCTTGCGGAACCAGATCATAGCCTGGGCATCGTCCTTCGGTACGCCATCGCCCTGGCTGTACATCACGCCAAGATTGCTCTGCGCGAACGCGTACCCCTGGTCGGCGGCTTTTCGATACCAAGCGGCCGCCTGCGCGGCGTCCTTCGGAACGCCTTCGCCGTGGCGGTACATCGAACCGATATCGAATTGCGCAAGAGCGAACCCTTGGTCCGCTGACTTGCGATACCAGGCTAAGGCCTGTGGTTTGTCCTGCGGCACGCCGTTGCCGTCGCGATACATCACTCCCAAAAAGTATTGCGCAAGGTCGTCCCCTTGGCCGGCGGCTTTGCGGAACCAGATCAAAGCCTGGGCGAAATCTTGCTGCACACCCTGACCCTGCGCATACATGAGCGCGGTATCCCTTTGGGCATCGGCGCTGCCGTTGGCGGCGGGCGAACGCAGCAATCGCATCGCCGCCGCGTAGTCGCCGCGCCCATAGGCCGCCTTGCCGTCCTCGAGCGGCCCCGCCGTTGCTGCGCCAAACAGCGCGAACGCGAGAAGGCTACCGGCGGCAAGGGAGGCGATGCGTGGTTTCATATTTGAGCCGCTTTCGGCATGCTGCAAAGCGAGATCCGCCGTATAAAGATGGACGCCGCTTGAGAGTGTGCCGATATTGCCGGACATGAGCTCGGCTCTCTCGTAGCCGAACATACGGCAACCAGACTCATTGATCTCGATGAACCGGCTCGTTTTCGGATCTGAAATGAAAATTCCGTCGTAGACCGAATCAAAGATGGCCCGAAAGCGATCGTCGACGCCGCTAAAGGCAGAAAGCTGAGTTCCGTTATCGTCGGCCTCGAGGAATTCGATCATCGCGCAAAATCTTTCCGCCGAGAACAGCTGCGCGGCACAGTACTACCCCTCGCATTGAACATTGGGGTGCGACAGGCGGAAGTCATCAGGGCCGCCTACGAAATCGATTGTTAATGCTTGCACGGTGCTAAATCCGCGTCGTCAAATTTTGGAAAAAGATATCAAATGAGACTCGACTGCAGGCATCAAGGTGATCCTGTTGGCTGCTTCACAGTTCGATCATGTTGCAGTGCGTGAGTCCAATTGGCCCATCGCGTCGTTTCGCGGCAATGCAGCAAGTCGGTCGCTTTCTGAGCGAAGCGGACGTTGAGCAAGCGCAATCCGGGCTACACCGTGACTTGCGTCCCGACCTCGACCACCCGATCGGTCGGGATCTGGAAGTAATCCGTCGCATCGTTGGCGGAGCGCGCCAGCGTGATGAAAAGCCGGTCCTGCCAGCGTGGCATGCCCGAGCGCGGCGCCGGCCGCAGCGCCCGGCGCGACAGGAAGAACGAGGTCGACATGATGTCGAACTGCCAGCCGAGCTTGCGCGCGATGGCGAGCGCCTTGGGAACGTTCGGCGACTCCATATAGCCGTAGCGCAACAGCACCCGCATGAAGGTCGCGCCGACCGGCTCGATGCGCACGCGCTTGTCGGGGTCGACGCGCGGCGTGTGGACGGTCTCGACGCTGAGGATGACGTTCTTCTCGTGCAGCACCTTGTAATGCTTGAGGCTGTGCATGAGGGCTGTCGGCGCGCTCTTGGGGTCGCTGGTGAGGAACACCGCGGTGCCTGGAACGCGTTGCGGCGGCTTCTTCTCCAGGATGCGGACCAGATCGTCGAGCGGCGTCTCCAGCTTGCGGGTCTTGTCGAACAGGATCTTGCTGCCGCGACGCCACGTATACATCACCAGCATCACCATGCCGCCGAGCGCCAACGGCACCCAGCCGCCTTCGACGACTTTGAGCATGTTGGCGGAGAGGAATGTCAGATCGATCAACAGGAACGGAATGATGAGCGCGGCCGCGGCCAGCGCCGACCAGCGCCACATCCGCCAGATGACGATGAACGCCATCATGCAGGTGACGACCATGGTGCCGGTGACGGCGATGCCATAGGCCGAAGCGAGCGCGCTCGAAGAGCGGAACATGGCGACCAAGAGCAGCACGCCGACCAGCAACAGCCCGTTGACGCGCGGCATGTAGATCTGTCCGGAGCGCTGCGCCGAGGTATGGCGGACTTCGAACCGCGGCAAGAGCCCGAGCTGGATGGCCTGGCTGGTGAGCGAATAGGCGCCGGTAATGACCGCCTGGCTCGCGATCACGGTCGCCGCCGTCGCCAGCACCACCATCGGGATGAGGGCCCAGTCGGGGTACATCAGGAAGAACGGATTCTCGAGCGATTGCGGGTGGGCGAACACCAGCGCACCCTGCCCCAGATAGTTGACCGCGAGCGCGGGGAGGACGACGGCGATCCAGGCTATTTGGATCGGACCACGGCCGAAATGTCCGAGATCGGCATACAGCGCCTCGGCGCCGGTGACGGCGAGGAAGACCGCGCCAAGCGTGTAGAGACCGACTATGCCATGATGCGTGAGGAAAGCGACGCCGTAGTACGGATTGAGCGCCCACAGCACGCCGGGATCGGCGGCGATCCAGCTCAGGCCGGGAATGGCGATCGCCACGAACCAGATCAGCATGATCGGACCGAACAGCGCCGCCACTTTCGCCGTGCCGCTCGACTGCACCGCGAACAGCGCGACCAGGATCACTACCGTCAACGGCACCACATAGGAATGGAAGGCAGGCGTGGCGACGTCGATGCCCTCCACGGCGGAGAGCACCGACAACGCCGGCGTGATGACGGCGTCGCCATAGAACAGCGCCGCGCTGACGATGCCCAAAAGCGCAACGACGCCGGCCGCCTTGCTGATGCGACCCACCGCGCGCGAGGCGAGCGCCATCAAAGTGAGCGTGCCGCCCTCGCCGTTGTTATCGGCGCGCAGCAAGATCACCACATATTTCAGCGTCACGGTGACGAACAGCGCCCATAGGATCAGCGACACCACGCCGAGCACCATCGGCCGGGTCAGCGCTTCGCTATGCTCGCCGGAAGCGGCGACCATCGCTTCGCGCAACGCGTAGAGCGGGCTGGTGCCGATGTCGCCATAGACGACGCCGATACTGCCGATCGCGAGGCCCCACATCCCGCCGTGCGAACGAGTTTCGCCGGTGCCGTCGACCGGCATCGCGCTCCCGATGGGAGCGCTCACGCTATCTGTCATGAATATCGAAACAGGACCTTGCCTGCTCCTGCTGCTGCAAGCGATGCAGGGCCGCGCCTATACACCCTTCGCTCCCTGGAGTCATGGGTATCACCGCGCGCATTTTCGGCGCCGGCCACGGGGAACTCGTCGGACTTGGATCGTAGCGGCGGCGGAGACCCGCATTCCCTGCGGAGAGGTATGATTTAGCTTTGATGGATCAAGTGTTTAGCGAGGCCCTTCGGCACAGACCGCCGGCCAGCCTGGCAAACCGCTCAGGGCTTCAGATTCGGCGGCACCGGGGGGGCTTCCCGCATCAGGGTGATGGTGACGCGCCGGTTGGCGGCGATGAAGGGATCGTCCGGGAACAGCGGATCGGTGTCGGCCTTGCCGGCCACGGCGAAGATATTGTTCGACGCCAAGCCTTCTTCCTCCAAAATCTGGCGCACCGCATTGGCGCGGTCGACCGAGAGGTTCCATGGCCCGTAATTGGGCTGCGGCGGCGTCTGCGACGCCGAAGTGTGGCCGGTGATCGACACCCGGTAGGGCAATTGCTTGAGCGGGCCGGCGATCTTCTGGATGATCCGGCGGGTGCGCTCGTAGGGGTCCTTGGAGCCTTCCGGAAACATCGAACGGCCGTCCTGGTCGACGATTTCGATGTTGAGCCCCTCTCTGCTCTCCTCCACCATGATGTGCTTGGACGCCTCGGCCAGTTCCGGCATGTCCTGCAGCGCCTGGCGCAGCGATGCCGCGGCCATGGCGAAGGCCTGGTCCTCCTTGAAGGTGCCGCCGTAGTCGCGGTTGTGGTCGTTCTGATCGGGCGTCGGGGTCGCCGAGGCGTCCTCCGGCTGGATATGGGCCGCGTTCTTGAGCTTCGGCCGGGTCGGCAGGCCGTCGACCTCGATGATGCCGGAATAGCGGACATTGGTCTGCACGCCGAAAGCGTCGCGCATCGAACCGGCGACGATCTGCAGCTTCTGTTGGTCCTGATTGGAAAAGGCGACCAGCATCACGAAGAAGCTGACCAAGAGCCCCATCAGGTCGGCAAAGGTGACGAACCAGCCGTGACCGCCGCCGTGTGCTTCCCTACGCCGTGCCATGATTTACGTCCACATGGCCTGCGCCCTTACGCCGGGACGGGCTCGGGCTCCGCATCGCGGTGCTTTTCCGGCAAATAGGCGATCAGCATTTCGCGCACCAGCGTCGGGCTTTTCGAGTCGCGGATCATCAGGATGCCGTCGATGATGAGGGTGCGGTTGATTTCCTCATCGACCAATTTGAGATGCAATTTATCGGCGATCGGCAGGCACAGGATATTCGCCACCACAGCGCCGTAGAGCGTGGCCAGCAAGGCGGTGGCCATGAACGGGCCGAGCTTGGACGGATCGGTCATATTGGCGAACATCTGCACCATGCCGATCAGCGTGCCGATCATGCCGAAGGCGGGCGCGCAGTCGCCGACCGCGCGGTAGATTTTCTGGCCCTCGTCGAGATGGCTCAGGAAGTTGTCGCGGTCGCGCTCGAGATTGTCGCGGATGAATTCGGCGTCGTAACCGTCGGCGACGAAGCGGATGCCTTTGGCGAGGAACGGATCCTCGATCTCGACCTTTTCCAGCCCCATCGGGCCTTGCTTGCGGGCGATCTCGGCGAGGCCGGCGATCTCGTCGACCAGTTCGCGCTGCGAAATGCGGCGCACGCTGAAAACGAATTTCATGCCCAGCGGCAGGCCGTGAAAAATCGACGACAGCGGGAAGCGGATCAAGGTCGCCGCGAACGAGCCGCCGAAAATGATGATGACGGCATGGTCGCTCAGGAACATGCGAAGGTCGCCGCCCATGAGAACCAGGGTCAGCACGACGGTCGTCCCGGCAAGGAGGCCGAGGCCCGTTGCAATGTCCATAGACCGCTCCCAACCCGCGACGGCGAGCCCTTGGCAATGATCCTATACGTAAGGTCAATGCGCTTAAGGGACGGTTACCGCTGGAACTCGATTGCCGCCGTTTAGGGAAGCTTAGTTAAGCGCAGCACTATGCGGCCGAATGTTCATAAATTTCGAGGCCAGCGGCCGTCCCGTAACGGCCGACAGGATTTTCCTGACGCGGTCAAATGACCTTTGACGCCCTGTATTGACAATGTCGCTACAACGACTAGCCTCGACACCACCATTCCCGGGAATTAGGCCATGCCAACATCGACGCGACGCAAAGACGACGTTATCCAAATTCGCGCCTCCGCAGAGGCCAAGGCGCTGCTCAATCGCGCCGCCGCGATGCGTGGCCAGAAGCTGTCGGAGTTCATGCTGGAGAGCGCCCGCCGTCAGGCCGAGGACACTATCCTCGACCAGCGCGTGTTCTTCCTGGATGACGACGCGCATGCACGCTTTCTGGCCTTGCTCGATACCCCGCCCAAGCCGCCTGCCAAGGCGCGCGCGCGGTTGAACCGAAAGCCGCCGTGGCGCGTGTGAGCGTCGCTGCGCCGCCGCTTTGCGCTCCGGAGCCGCTCGCCGCCCGGCATGAACTTTCGCGCTTTTCGTGCGGCACCCACCCGTCGCTCGACCAGTGGCTGCGAGCACAGGCGCGACCGAGCGAAGGAATTTCGGCGCGGACATACGTTGTTTGTCCTGTGGCGGAGCCGAGCCGTGTGGTCGGTTATTTCTGCATCGCAACCGGCGCGGAACAGCGCAACGCGCTGCCGTCTGCAAAGCTGCGGCGCGGCATGCCGGCTCGCGTGCCGCTCCTTCTCATCGGCCGCCTCGCCGTGGATGCGCAATGGCAAGGCCGAGGTCTCGGCTCGGCCTTGCTGGCGGACGCGCTGAGACGCTGCCCGGCGGCAGCCGAAATCGCAGGCATTCGCGGCGTCGTTGCCCACGCCATCGACGAACCGGCCGCCGCATTCTACGAGCGCCAAGGCTTCCTCCGCGCGCCGCTCGGCGCGCGCGTGATGCTGATGCCGATCGAAACGGCGCGCGCGTTGGTCGGCAATTGACACCCGTGACCACAGCGCCAAAACGCGGCACAATGGCCTTAACGGTGACGGCCTGTTCCGCAGCGGCCGCCGTCCAATGTCGAGGGAGAAAAACCATGCGCGAGATCGGCCACTTTATCGGCGGCAAGGGGGTCAACGGCACCTCGGGGCGGTTCGGCGATGTCTTCAATCCCACCACCGGGGAAGTCCAAGCCAAGGTGGCGCTCGCCGCCAAAGGCGAGATGGAGCAGGCGATCGCCAACGCGCAGGCTGCGTTTCCGGCCTGGGCCGCGACCAATCCGCAACGCCGCGCCCGCGTGATGTTCAAGTTCCTGGAGCTGATCCAGGACGAATATGACGACCTGGCGCGGCTGTTATCGTCCGAGCACGGCAAGACACTCCCTGATTCCAAGGGCGACATCCAGCGCGGCCTCGAAGTGGCCGAATTCGCCTGCGGCATCCCGCATCTGCTCAAGGGCGAATACACCGAGGGCGCCGGTCCCGGCATCGACCTCTATTCGATGCGCCAGCCGCTCGGCGTCGTCGCCGGCATCACGCCGTTCAACTTTCCGGCCATGATCCCGCTGTGGAAATGCGCCCCCGCGATCGCCTGCGGCAATACTTTCATCCTCAAGCCGTCGGAGCGCGATCCGTCGGTGCCGATGCGCATCGCCGAACTGTTCATCAAGGCGGGACTGCCCGCAGGCGTGCTCAACGTGGTCAACGGCGACAAGGAAGCCGTCGACACGTTGTTGACCGACGCCCGCGTCAAGGCGATCGGCTTCGTCGGCTCGTCCGCGATCGCCGAATATATTTATGCGACCGGCACCGCGCACGGCAAACGCGTGCAATGCTTCGGCGGCGCCAAGAACCACATGATCGTGATGCCCGACGCCGACATGGACCAGGCGGTCGACGCCCTGATCGGCGCCGGCTACGGCTCGGCCGGCGAACGCTGCATGGCGGTGTCGGTCGCCGTGCCGGTCGGCAAGAAGACCGCCGACGCGCTGATGCAGAAACTCATTCCGCGCGTCGAGGGCCTCAAGATCGGCCCGGCGAGCGACCCGCAGGTCGACTACGGACCGATGGTCACGCGCGAACTGCTCGACAAAGTGAAAGGCTATATCGCCTCCGGCGTGCAGGAAGGCGCCAAGCTCGTGGTCGACGGCCGCAACTTCAAGCTCCAGGGCTACGAGAACGGCAATTTCATCGGCGGCTGCTTGTTCGACGAGGTGACGCCGACCATGAAAATTTACAAAGAGGAGATCTTCGGCCCGGTGCTCTCGGTGGTGCGCGCCAAGGACTACGAGGAAGCGGTGCGGCTGCCGTCCGAGCACGAATACGGCAACGGCGTCGCCATCTTCACCCGCGACGGCGACACCGCGCGCGACTTCACGAGCCGAGTCCAGGTCGGCATGGTCGGCGTCAATTTCGCGATCCCGGTACCGCTCGCCTATCACACCTTCGGCGGCTGGAAGCGCTCGGGCTTCGGCGACCTCAACCAGCACGGCCCCGACTCGGTGCGCTTCTACACCAAGACCAAGACCGTGACGGCGCGCTGGCCGTCCGGCACCAAGGAAGGCGCCGAGTTCGTCATTCCGACCATGAAGTGAGTCCCGTCCGCAAAATCGGCCGATTGGCCCACGGTCGCCGAGCAGATTTCGTGGCCCTTCACAGGCGCGCGGTGAAACTTATTCCACGACCGGGTTCCAATCTCCGGACGAGAGCGGCATTATCCCGCGGGGATGATTTGCTTCAAAGACAGCAGGGATTACGGCCGGGGCGGAGCGATTACCGCCGCGCTGGCGCTTTTATTTGCGGTCCTGACGGCCTGCGCCAGTACCGGGCATTTGGGTGGCGGTCAGTCGGAACAAACGGCTACCATCGCACCACCGCCCGCCGAGCCGCCGGCGTCGCCGCCGCAACCGCCCCCGCCGCAACCGCCGCCGGTCGATCTCGCCGGCCGCTGGAAGCTTTCGCTCGCCGGCGGTGGCACCTGCCTGTTGACACTCAGCGCCAATCCAGGCGCCACCGAGGGCGCGGTCGCCCCCGCCGGCGGCTGTCCCGGCAATTTCTTCATGAGCCGCAAATGGACATTCGAGCACGACAGACTGTCCATCCGCGACCACAAGGGCGAAGCGCTGGTGCAGCTGTCGTTCGCGGACGGCAGCTTCGCAGGACAGGTTGCCAACGGCGCAGCGGTCACGCTGGCGCGCTAGGGCATGTCCCGCAAAAGGCCTGCCCTCGGACTTGATCCGGGGGTGGAAGCCGGTTTTGCGAAAAGGACATGCGCAAACTTTAGGAGAAAAAGATGGCCGAATACCAACTCTACTGCTTCGCCCAATCGGGCAATGCCTATCGCGCGGCGCTGATGCTCAATCTGATCGGCGCCGACTGGGCGCCGGTCTATATCGACTTCTTCAGGGGCGGCGAAACCCGCACGCCAAAATACCGCGCCGAAGTCAACGAAATGGGCGAGGCGCCGGTGCTGGTGCACGGCGCCAAAAAGCTCAGCCAGTCCGGCGTGATCCTGACCTATCTCGCCGACCGCAGCGGCAAGTTCAGGCCGCAGAGCGAAGACGACAGGCTCGAGGCGCTGCGCTGGATCATCTTCGACAATCAGAAGCTCAACGGCTTTCTCGGGCCATTCCGCTTCTTGAAGAATTTCGCGCGGCCGCCGGGCGATCCGGCCGTGATGGCGTATCTCAAGAGCCGCATCGACGGCAGCCTCGCGATCCTCGACAAGCGGCTGTCGACGGCGCCGTTCCTGCTCGGCGAGCGGCCGACCATCGCCGACATTTCGTGTGTCGCTTATCTTTACTATCCGGCCGAGGAATTCGGCTTCGATATCGCCGCCCAACACAACAACATCGCCGCCTGGCTCGATCGCATCAAGGCATTGCCCGGCTGGGCCCATCCCTATGATCTGATGCCGGGCTATCCGCCGGTGCTGTGAGGCTGTCGTTCAAAGCGGGATATCGAGCGCTTTCGGCACCGGCTTCGGAATGGGCGGAGCCGGCGCGGGCGGAGCGGCGGCGACCGTAGGGGGCGTAAGGGGCGGCGGTGCCGGCGTTGGGGGCGGCGCTGGTGAGGGCGTTGGTGGCGCAGTGGCCACTGCCGGCGACGGCGCTGGCGGCACGGGCTTCGCAACGGGCGGAACAGGCTTCGGCGCCTGCGGTGCCGTGTGTGTCGCCGTTTGCGGCGCGGCAGGCGGCGTAGGCTTGGCGGCCGGGGCGGATGGCGGCACAGGCTTCGCCGGCGGCGCGGCGGTTGTCGGCGCAGCGGCTGTCGTCTGCTTCGGCGCAGGCGCTGTCGGCGGCTTCGGCGGCGCAATCGTATCCGGCTTGGTCGGCTCGACTTTGGCTTCCGGGCGCGGCGGCTCGGCGCCGACTTCCTGCTGCTGCGGCGGCGGGTTTTGCGTCGGCTGCGGCTCCGGCAGGCTGGCATATTTCGCCAACAGCGCGCGCGCGCTCGCCAGTAGCTTGCCGCCGTCGACCTTCTGCTCCTTCATCTCTTTCAGCCAGAGTTCGACGACGGGTTCGGTCGCCTTGCGCCAATGCACGACGGCTTCCGGCAACAGCGTGACGATGGTGTCGCCACGTTCCGCCACCATGTCGGCGACCGCGGCGGCTTGCAGGTCCCACATCGTGCCGGCCATGCCCGCGGCGGCCTGACCCGAATTATTGTCGATCGCGCTTTTGAGTTCGCGCGGCAGCCGGTCATAGGCATCCGCATTCATGGCGAGCACGAAACTCGTGCTGCTCAACGACAGGTCGGTGAACTCCGTGTGCGCCCGCAACAGGTCGTTCAGCCGCAGCGTCGGCACCAGGTGCCAGGGATCGACGCAGCCGTCGACGACGTGGCTGGTGATCGCCAAAGGCAATTGCCCGAACGGCATCGGCACCGGATGGGCTTCGAGCGCGCGCATCGCCTCGCCGGCGAAACGCGTCTGCACGTGCAGTTTCAAATCCTTGAGATCCTGGATCGTGCGCACCGGCTGATTGGCGTGCACGACGCCGCGGTCGCTGCACGAGAACGACAGCGCGCGAACCTCGCGAAATTCGTCTTTCAGGTTCGCCGCGGCGAAATCCTGCAACGCCCTCGAACTGACGAGCGCCCGGCGCGCCGGCAGGAACGGCAGTTCGAACATTTCGATCTTGGGAAAACGGCCGGGGCTCAGACTCGGCAGCGTCCAGACGATGTCGACTGTGCCGTCGCGCGCCTGGTCGAACAGTTGCGCCGGCGTGCCGCCGAGCTGCATCGACGGAAAGATGTCGATGCGGATGCGGCCGCCCGAATCGGCTTCGACCTTGCGCGCCCAGGGGCTGAGGAACTTGTCGTGGCCGCTCGACACCGACGACATGAAATGATGCAGCTTGAGCGCGATCGGCGCATCGGCGCGCGCCAAGCGCAGGATGGCGGGAGCCGCGAGCGAGGCGAGCGTCGAAACAAGGACGGTGCGGCGGGCGACACGCATCGACAGAAATCCCTCGCGACGGCCGCCTGCGCCGGAACTCCGGCCGTGCTAGAGCCCTATTGGTTCTGATTAAATCAGAACCAATGGGGCTCCGGCATTTTATTTGAGCATGATCTTTTCGGAAACCCGGGTTCCACCCCCGGATCAAGTCCGGAGGCGGGCTTTGTCCGGATCATGCTTCAATTCAGGCGCGACGGACGATCGTCGTCCTCGGCCGGCCGGACCGCGCCGACGACGGTCGGCGGCTGCGGCGCCGCGGCCGGGACTGCGGCTTCCGTCCGGTTTTCGCGCGCGCGCCGCTCGTAGCCGCGATAGGACAGCCAGCCGAACGGCAGGCTGACGAGATAAGCGAGCGTGCCTGCGGTCAAAAGAATCCACGGATAGGCGATCAAAAGCGCGAACGACAGCACCGTGACGACGATGATCGGGCCGACCATTTCCCGCGGCACGCGGGTGCCGATGCGCTTGGCGGAAAACACCGGCAACCGCGACACCATCAGCGACGCGACGGCGACTGTGTAAAACAGCGTCAGCCAGGTCAGGAAGGCCGAGCGCGGCACGCCGAGGAAGACCGCATAGATCGGCAACAGCACGGTGATGGCGCCGGCCGGCGCCGGCATGCCGACGAAGAAGTTGGCGGCCCAGGGCGGCCGGTCCGGGTCGTCGATCATGACGTTGAAGCGGGCGAGCCGCAGGCAACCGCAGATGGTGAACACCATGGCGGCGATCCAGCCGGCCGATTTCAGCTCGTGCAGGCCCCAGAAATACAGGATCAGCGCCGGCGCGACGCCGAAATTGACGAAGTCCGACAGGCTGTCGAGTTCGGCGCCGAAGCGCGAGGTTCCCTTCAGGAACCGCGCCAGCCGCCCGTCGATGCCGTCGAGGATCGCCGCGAACACGATCGCGGCCAGCGCCAGCGTATAGCGGTTCTCGTACGCCAGCCGGATGGCGGTCAAGCCGGCGCACATCGCCAGCAAAGTGACGACGTTCGGCGCCAAGACGCGCACAGGAATGCGGCGGAAACGGCGAAGCCGCGGGTCGGCGAAACGGGGGCGTTGCATGGGCACGTTCGTTACCTCGATGGGGGCAATATAGCCCTTTCCGCCGGCACCCGCCACGCGTCGCATCGGTTTCGTTAACGCGTTCTCAGCTCACCCGAAACGTCCGTCCCGCCTCCCCCGCCTTGAGATCGGCGAGCACCGTCTCGCCGGCGGTCGCCGTCTGGCCTTCCGCCACCAGCACGCGCGCGCCTTCCGGCAGGTAGACATCGACCCGCGAACCGAACCGGATCATGCCGATGCGCTGGCCCGCGCCCACCGTTTCACCCTCGCGGGCGAACGGCACGATGCGGCGCGCCACCAGGCCCGCGATCTGGATCGCCGCGATCCGCTGCCCTGAAGGGGTTGCGATCACGAAGGCATTGCGCTCGTTGTCTTCGCTGGCTTTGTCGAGATCGGCGGACAGGAACTTGCCGGCGCGGTAGACGATGCGCTCGATGCGGCCGCCGACCGGGCTGCGATTGACGTGGCAATCGAATACGCTCATGAAAATCGAGACGCGCAAGAGCGGCCGCTCGCCGAGCTCGAGTTCCTTCGGCGCCACCGCATTGGCGACCTGGCTCACTCGGCCGTCCGCCGGCGCCACCACAATGCCATCGCGCAGCGGCGTCACCCGCGGCGGATCGCGGAAGAAATAGGCGCACCACAAAGTCGCAAGCGTCGCCAGCCAGCCGAGCGGCGCCCACAGCCAGAACAATATGAGACTGACCAGCGCGAAGCCGCCGATGAAGGGATAGCCTTCACGATGGATCGGGGCGAGCTGTTTGCCGATGGATGAGATGACGGACATGGCTATTCCGCCGCATCGGCGGCGGCCACCAGATCGGCGTCTGGCAGATCGGGCGGGTTGCGGTTCGGCGCGGCATTGATCTCTTCGACCTCGGCCAATTTTTCGCGCGCCATCTGCGCTTCGCGCTGCCGGTTCCACATGCTGGCATAGAGTCCGCTGTGGGCGAGCAGCACGCGGTGCGTGCCGCGCTCGACGATCACGCCGCGGTCGAGCACCAGAATCTCGTCGGCGTCGACGATGGTCGAGAGCCGGTGCGCGATCACGAGCGTGGTGCGATTCTCCGCCACGCGATCGAGTTCGTCCTGGATGTCTTTCTCGGTGTGGCTGTCGAGCGCCGAGGTCGCTTCGTCGAGCAACAGGATCGGCGGGCTCTTGAGAATGGTGCGGGCGATGGCGACGCGCTGTTTCTCGCCGCCGGAGAGTTTCAGGCCGCGCTCGCCGACCTCGGTTTCGTAGCCCTTGGGCGCCAGCGCGATGAAGCGGTCGATCTGCGCCTGGCGGGCGGCTTCCTCGACCTCGGCATCGCTCGCATCCCAACGCCCGTAGCGGATATTGTAGCGGATGGTGTCGTTGAACAGCACGGTGTCCTGCGGCACCATGCCGATCGCCGCGCGCAGCGATTCCTGGGTGATGTCGCGGATATCCTGGCCGTCGATCAGGATGCGGCCGCCGCTCACGTCGTAGAAGCGGAACAACAGCCGCGAAATCGTCGACTTGCCGGCACCGGACGGGCCGACAATGGCGACGGTGCTGCCCGCCGCGACGTCGAAGCTCAAGCCCTTGAGGATCGGCCGCGCCGGTTCATAGGCAAAGGATACGTTGTCGAAACGGATGGTGCCGGCGCGCACCTGCAACGGCTCGGCGCCCGGCCGGTCCTCGATCTCCGGCTTGCGCTTGAGGATCAAGAACATGATTTCGATGTCGATCACCGCCTGCTTGATCTCGCGGTACACCATGCCCATGAAATTCAGCGGGGTATAAAGCTGGATCATCATGGCGTTGATCATGACGAAATCGCCGACCGTATTGGTGTGCTGCTCGATGCCGTAGGCGCACAGCACCATGGTGGCGGCGAGCCCGATGGTGAAGATCACCGCCTGCCCGGCATTGAGCACGGCGAGCGAGACATAGGCCTTGACGCTTGAGTCTTCGTAGCGCGCCATGGAGCGGTCGTAGCGCTTGGCCTCGCGGGTCTCGGCGGAGAAATATTTGACCGTCTCGTAGTTGAGCAGCGAATCGATCGCCTTGGCATTGGCGTCGGTGTCGCTCTCGTTCATCTTGCGGCGGATGCCGATGCGCCACTCGGTGGCGTAATAGGTGAACGCCATATAGAACGCCACCGTGACGCCGATGACGACGACGTAACGCCAGTCGAAATGAAACAACAGCACGACGACGATCAGCGCCAATTCGACCACCGTCGGAGCGAGCTGGAGCAGCACCATGCGCACGATGGTCTCGATGGCGTTCCTGCCGCGCTCGAGCACGCGGGTCAGCCCGCCGGTCTTGCGTTCGAGATGAAAGCGCAGCGACAACAGGTGCATGTGCTCGAAGGTGAGCTTCGCCAGACGCCGCACCGCGTTCATCGCCACCTTGGCGAAAATGCCGTCCCGCCATTGCGTGAGCAGCGCCATGACGATGCGCATGCCGCCATAAGCGGCCGTCATCACCACGGGTGCGGCGAATGCCCAAGCAAGCCAATTATCCGGCGCGAGCGGAGCGGTGCCGCGGCCGGCCAGCGCGTCGGTCGCCCACTTGAAGGTGAACGGCACCGCCATGGTCGCGAACTTGGCGAGGAACAGAAGCACGGTCGCGAACACGACGCGGGCCTTGAGGTCGCCGCGGTCGGCCGGCCAGATATAGGGCCACAGACGCAAGAGCGTCGACAATAGCGCCCCGCCGTCGGCGTTCACCTCGCGCTTGAGGCGCTCGGTCGGTCGTTGGAAATCGCTCATTTATGCGTCTTGCCCGATGCGGACCGCTCCGGGCCTTATCCGGCCACCCGATGTCTCTCGCCGCACGTTTATCCTCACCGTCTGATTTCCGTCATATAGAGCTTTTCGCCGCGCGATGCACCGGCAGGAGGCTTTCCGCCCAAGACGCTTGGATTTCCGCCGAACCCGCTTGCACTGGGGCCGAATTCGGGCCACATCTAGCCGTCAACGAGAGTTAATCCATGAGCAAAATCAACGCGGTCTGCGTCTATTGCGGATCGAGCCCGGGAACCGAGCCGGATTTCGTCAAGGCGGCAAGCAAGCTCGGCAAGATTCTGGCCGAGAACGGCATCCGGCTGATCTACGGCGGCGGCTCGGTCGGCTTGATGGGTGCGCTCGCCGAATCCGTGCTCGAGCACGGCGGCGCGGTGACCGGCATCATCCCGGAGTTTCTGACCAAGCGCGAGCGGCCGCGGCGGCTCGCCCAGGAGCTCATCGTCACGCGCGATATGCATGACCGCAAGCGCCTGATGTTCGAGCACGCCGACGCCTTCGTCGCCTTGCCGGGCGGCCTCGGCACGCTGGAAGAGCTGATCGAGCAGATCACCTGGGCCCAGCTCGGCCGCCACAAGAAACCGATCCTCGTCGCCAATATCGGCGGCTATTGGGATCCGCTCCTGGTGCTGGTCGACCACATGCGCGCGGTGAAATTCGTGCCGCCGCCGCTGCAGGTCGACTTTCTGATTACCGAAAGCGTCGATGAGATTTTACCGATGCTGCGCGAAGCGGCGCAGAGCGTCGCCGCGGCGGAAGAAACCATGCGGGTACCGGCCGAGCGGTTGTAGATCATTTCGTAACGGCTTCATCCCGCAAGAACGTCACCGCTTCGATGCGGTTGCCGTCGGCATCGCGAACGAAGGCCGCGTAATAATTGGCGTGATAGTCCTTGCGCAGGCCCGGCGGACCATCGGAGCTGCCGCCGGCGGCGTGCGCCGCGGCATGGAAGGCGTCGACCGCCGCGGCGTCCGGCGCGCGCAGGCAGATATGCATGCCGCTGTCGGCAGCGACCGGGGCCATCGCGGCACGTTTATTGATCCAGAACTCGGGATATTTCTTGCCGAAGCCGATCGCCGCATCCGGCCATTCGCGCAATTTTTGCAGGCCGAGCGGCGACAACAAAGCGGTATAGAACCGCTCGGCGCTTTCCAGATCGCGCACCGCGATGGAAATGTGATCGATCATGCCGGTCCTCTTCCCCTCCCCCTTGTGGGGAGGGGCTAGGGGTGGGGGTCGCGAGGGGACGTGCAGGCGTGCCCGCCCTCACGCCACCTCCCGACCCCCCACCCTGCCCTCCCCCACAAGGGGGGAGGGAAATTCATTCTCACGCCGGCGCGCCGGATTTCACGAGCTTGTAGACGATGGAATCCATCAGCGCCTGGAACGAGGCGTCGATGATGTTGGCGGAGACGCCGACGGTGGTCCAGCGGTCGCCGGTCTCGTCGGCGCTCTCGATCAGGACGCGAGTGACCGCTTGCGTGCCGGCATTGAGGATGCGCACGCGATAGTCGGTCAGTTCGAGCCCAGTGATGAAGCTCTGGTATTTGCCGAGATCCTTGCGCAGCGCGAGATCGAGCGCGTTGACCGGCCCGATGCCTTCGGCGACCGAGATCAGTTTTTCGTCGCCCACTTTCAGCTTCACCACCGCTTGGCTCACGGTGACGCGCTCGCCCTTGGCATTGACGCGGTGCTCGACATTGACGTCGAATTCCTCGACGTCGAAATAATGCGGCACCTGGCCAAGCAGCCGCCGCGCCAACAGATCGAACGAGGCGTCGGCCGCCTCGTAGGCGTAGCCGACCGCTTCGCGCTCCTTGACCTCGTCGAGGAGCCGCGCGATGCGCGGATCGTCCTTGTCGACGGCAAGCCCGATGCGGTCGAGTTCGGCGAGCACGTTCGAGCGGCCGGCCTGGTCCGACACCAGGAGCTTGCGCTTGTTGCCGACCAGTTCGGGCGCGACATGCTCGTAGGTCGCCGGCTCCTTGACGATGGCGGACGCGTGGATGCCGGCTTTGGTGGCGAACGCGCTTTCGCCGACATAGGGCGCATGGCGGTCGGCGGCGCGGTTGAGCAATTCGTCGAGGCCGTGCGATACGCGGACGAGCCGCGACAGCGCCGCGTCGGAGACGCCGATTTCGAATTGGTCCGAATAATCGCGCTTGAGTTTCAGCGTCGGAATGATCGAGACCAGGTTGGCGTTGCCGCAGCGTTCGCCGAGCCCGTTGAGCGTGCCCTGGATCTGGCGCGCGCCGGCGCGCACGGCGGCGAACGAATTGGCCACCGCCTGCTCGGTATCGTTATGGGCGTGGATGCCGACATGGTCGCCGGGGATCGCGGTGCAAACCTCCGCGACGATGCGCTCGATTTCGTGCGGCAGCGTGCCGCCATTGGTGTCGCACAGCACGACCCAGCGCGCGCCCTCGTCGTAGGCCGCCTTGGCGCAGGCGAGCGCGAAAGCGGGTTTGGTCTTGTAGCCGTCGAAGAAATGCTCGCAGTCGAGCAGCACTTCGCGGCCCCTCGCCTTGGCGGCGCGCACGCTGTCGCGGATCGAGGCGAGGTTTTCCTCCTCCGTCGTCTCCAGCGCCACCCGCACGTGATAGTCCCAGGATTTGGCGACGAAGCAGATGGCATCGGCCGCGGCCTCGAGCAGCGCGGCGAGGCCGGGATCGTTCGACGCCGAGCGCCCGGGCCGCCGCGTCATGCCGAAGGCGGTGAGCCGGCCGCGCAGCGGGCGCCGTTCGGCGAAGAAAGCGGTATCGATCGGATTGGCGCCCGGATAGCCGGCCTCGACATAGTCGATGCCGAGATCGTCGAGCATCCGCGCGATGGCGAGCTTGTCGGCGAGCGTGAAATCGACGCCGTTCGTCTGCGCGCCGTCGCGCAGCGTGGTGTCGAACAAATAAAGCCGCTCGCGTGACATGCGCTTCAACCGCGATAGAGACGGTAGATGGTGTAGAGCGAAAGGACGACCGCGCCGGCGATCACCGCGTATTTCAGGATCAGATAATAGAGCCAGTGGCGCTGGAACGGCGAATCGGTTCGTTTCATGACGCGCTCTCCTTTGCCGGAAGCGTTTTGGTCATCGTGGTATTGGCGATCCATTCGCCGCCGAGCGTTATGGTGTTGCGGCTTTTCGGCTTGAAGCCGCGGTGCTCGAAAAAGCCGAGCGCGGCGTCGCTGGCATCGACGGCAAGTTCCTTGGCGCCGCGCGCCGCGGCGAGCTTTTCCAGCGCGTCGCACAGCATGGCGCCGACGCCCTGCCCGGCCGCCGCCGGGTGCACGTAAAGCATGTCGATGCGGCTATTGCCGGCAAGCGAGCCGAAGCCCACCGCCGAGCCGCTTTGGGTGGCGACCAGCGTCAGCGCGCCGGACAGCTTGGCGCCGAACGCCGCCTCGTCATCGGCCGCCGACGCCCACGCCTCCTGCTGCGCCGGGCTGTAATCCTCGATCGTCAATTCCTCGATCGCGGCACGGAAGATTTCCGCGAGCAACGGCACATCGGCCGCCAGCATCGGACGCATGGCGAGCTGCGGCAGCGCGAGGGCATTCATGGCGCACACTTCCATAAGTATATCGCGGCGTCATGCCCGCGCTTGTCGCGGGCATCCACGTCTTTCTTGCCTGCCAGAAAGGCAAGTCGTGGATGGCCGGGACAAGCCCGGCCATGACGGTTGAGGGTCATCGCGCGATCTCCCAGGTGGTGCCGTCCTTGGTGTCTTTGAGCACGACGCCCATTTGCGCGAGCTCGTCGCGGATGCGGTCAGATTCCTTCCAATCTTTCTGCGCCCGAGCATGATTTCGTTGCGCGACAAGTCGCTCTATTTGACCACTAGTTAAATCTGATCCGGAATAAACCAATGTGTCGGCATCTTGAACATGCATGTTCCAAGAATCGAATTGAGATTTCGAGCACTCAATCATTTCCGTATCGGAATTGGCAGAATACGCACGAAAATTACGAAATGCGATACTTGCCTTATCTACATGCTGAGGCGGCATTTGAGACAGACTGAACCCCGCTGTCAGCCATGATCGTTGCTTCTCGTCAACTAATCCAAGAAAACGAACGTCATGTACCAACTGAACCCTCTGCGACGCCTCCAACTTACTTTTGATTGCCAATCGCTCTTTAATGGACGCAAGAGCTAGCGGCGTATTCAAGTCATCTTTGAGCGCATCAACTATGATAGCACTTGGCTTTGTCTCGCTCACCCACGCATCGCCGTAAGCGTTGTGCAGATATCGATGAGAAAAATCGCGAGCAAGGACTGCCAAATGTGCTTTCGCATCCAGAAGTCTATCTTTGGTCCAATCCATCGGCTGCGTGTAATGCGTGCCTAGCATCGCCATTCTTATCGCAGGGCCGGACCACGGTTCACCGTTCCAACCGCGCAATAAGTCCCTGATCGTTACGAAATTGCCGAGCGACTTCGACATTTTCTCGCCTTCGACCTGAAGAAAACCGTTGTGGAGCCAGTAGTTCGCCATCACCGACGTGTGGAAGGCGCTGCGCGATTGCGCGATTTCGTTTTCGTGATGCGGGAAGACGAGATCAATGCCGCCGCCGTGGATGTCGAAAGTCTCGCCGAGATGCTTCCACGACATCGCCGAGCATTCGATGTGCCAGCCGGGCCGGCCGGGGGCTGTGATGCCGGCGGGCGACGGCCAAGCCGGCTCGCCGGGTTTCGACGGCTTCCACAGCACGAAATCCATCGCATCGCGCTTGTAGGGCGCGACATCGACCCGGGCGCCGGCGATCATTTCGTCGAGCGGCCGCTTCGACAGCCGGCCGTAATCGGGCATCGACGCCACGGCGAACAGCACATTGTCGGCGGCGACATAGGCGTTGCCGGATGCCACCAAGCGCTCGATCAGCGCCCGCATTTCCGCGATATGCTCGGTGGCGCGCGGCTCGATCGTCGGCGGCAGGCAGCCGAGCGCCGCCACATCGTCGTGGAACTGCTTATCGGTCTTTTCTGTGACCTTGCGGATCGCCTCGTTCAACGGCAGTGCCGGATACTCTTCCGCCGCGCGCGCGTTGATCTTGTCGTCGACGTCGGTGATGTTGCGGACGTAAGTGACGTGGTCGGCGCCGTAGAGATGGCGCAACAGACGGAACAAGACGTCGAACACGATGACCGGCCGCGCATTGCCGATATGGGCGAAGTCGTAGACCGTCGGCCCGCACACATACATGCGCACATTGGCCGGATCGAACGGCTTGAACAGGCGCTTCTCGCGCGTCAGCGTATCGTAGAGTTTCAGTTCCATCGTCGCATCACATCGGTCGCATCGAACCGGTCGAATCGAACGGGTTATATCGAATCAAAAGCCGCGCCGACGACCTGTTGGCCGGGCGTGTCCAAAATCTCGACGATGAGAAAAGACGGCCGCAGCCAGCGTTTGTCGCTAGCGAATAATCCCGCGGCAAATGCCGAAGATGTGGTCGTGACCCGTCATGGCGCGCACAATGGTCGAGGCGCCGCATCGCGTCAAGGGTCAAGCCGGCGCGCCGCAGTGTCGCCGCAATGCCACGGCGTTTCGCAAACCGTTTTGCCGCCTGTGGAAACCGCGCACTTGCGGTCCGGGCGCGTTGCCCTGCCGCGCCAAACGTGAGAGCCCAAACCCTGCAATCGTGCCACATGCGGCGGCGCTTAAAGGAAAGCTTAACCCTGCGGTCGCATTGTCGGGGCGTTCAGATCATGCCAAGCGGCGCTGGTCGGCGCCGATCGGGGGAACCATGCGATACGTGATCGCGGCAGCTGCCGTCGCGGCCGTGCTTCTTGGCGCCGCTGCCGCTCAGGCCGAAAAGCGCGTCTTCATCATCGCCAATGATGGCGACGGCTACGGCGTCGACCGCTGCCTCGCCTCGGGCGCCCAGTGCGGCGAGTCGGCGGCAAATGCGTACTGCCAGGGGCGCCAATTCGCCCAGGCCCTGTCGTTCCGCAAGGTGGACCGCGACGACATCACCGGCGCCATCCCGGCCGCCAGCCCGGGCACCTGCAAGGGCGGCAATTGCGACGATTTCGTCGCCATCGTCTGCACGCGCTAGAGAAGCTCGCAACCGCGCTGCCAACCCGGCCCCGCTTCCGGCGCCTTCCGGGAATTCGCCCGCTATCATGGGCATGAACGTGGGCATGAACGCCGGCGCGATCGGTTCTGCGCGGCATGTTCGAAGACTTCAGCCGAAATTTCGCGGTCGGTCGCGGACCCGGACCCGCCCACTTGACGCGTCCACTTGGCGCGTCCACTTGGCGCCTCCACTTGGCGCGTCCACTTGGCGTTGCATGCCGCAGCAACTTCGTTCATCCTGAGGATGCGCCACGCGGCGCCCATAAAAACGGTACCTCAGACGTTCGATGACTGGTCAACGGCCGACTGACAGCGAGCTTGCGGATACGGCTACCGATTTCTCGGACGCGCCTGGCGGGCAGTCGCTCTTGAAGCTCGAACAATTCCTGCCTTACCAGCTCAACGTGGTCTCGAACCTCGTTTCCCAGGCGCTGTCGCGTGTTTATGGGCGGCGCTACCGTATCGGCGTGCCGGAATGGCGGGTGCTGGTCACGCTCGGCCAGTTCGGCGTCATAACCGGCAAAGCCATCGGCGCCCACACCCATATGCACAAGACCAAGGTCTCTCGGGCGGTCGCCACTCTTGAAAAGCGCAAGCTCGTGGCGCGACGTACCAACCGCGCCGATATGCGCGAGTCGTTCCTCTCCCTGACCGTGCCCGGCCGCGCCATGTACGAAGAATTGGCGCCGCATGCGCTCGATTTCGCGCGCCGGCTCACCGATATCCTGACGCCGGAAGACCGGAAAGCATTCAATCGCGCCTTGCAACAGATCACCGAACGCTCGGCGCAACTGGTTGCCGAAACCGCAGCGGCGCCCGACACCACGGAGGACGCGTGAAGCTTTATTCCTATTTCCGTTCCTCGGCCGCCTATCGCGTGCGCATTGCCCTCAATCTCAAGGGCATCGCCTACCAGACGGTGCCGGTCCATCTGGTCAAGGACGGCGGTCACAACAAGCGGCCGGAATTTCGCGCCGTCAATCCGCAGATGCGGGTGCCGGTCCTGGTCACGCCGTCGGGCGAAGTCCTTCTGCAGTCGCTCGCCATCATCGAATATCTCGAAGAGACGCATCCCGAGCCGGCGCTCTTGCCAAAGGACCCGATCGGACGCGCCAAGGTACGCGCGCTCGCCGAACTGATCGCCTGCGACATCCATCCGCTCAACAATATCGGGCCGCTGCGTTACCTGAAGAACGCCATGGGCCAAGAGCAAAGCGCGATCGATGCCTGGTATCACCACTGGATCATCGAGGGCTTTACGGCGCTGGAAGCGCTGATCTCGGCTGCGCCCTATGCCTGCGGCGCGGACGTCACGCTCGCCGACATCTGCCTGGTGCCGCAGGTCGCCAATGCCCGCCGGCTGAAAATGCCGCTCGACAGTTTTCCCAAAATCATCGCCGTCGACAGAGCCTGCCTGGCGCTGCCGGCCTTCGAGCGGGCGCGGCCGGAAAACCAGCCCGACGCCGAGTGATCGCACCGCCGCGGCGGGGGCCACTCGCACAACCCGCATTTTGCCGGTAAAGGAGATGCCCGCCGTCGCCGGGGGAGAAGTGCGAACGCCTTCGTTCACACTTTAGTCACCATTCCGGCGCTTATCCGCAAGCCCGGAGCGAAACGGTGTCGCGAAAGCCAATGATCTGCAGAAAGCCGCGCGGCCACGGCCACGGCGCGTTTCGAGCCCTGCTGCAAGGGGTCGCGGGCACCTTGGCTGCGCTGGCTTTTTCCGCCGCGGCGGTCGCCCAGCAGATGCCGGGCCCGCCGGTGCCGCCCGCGCCGGTACCCAACCAGCCGGGCTTCAACCAGCCGGCATTGCGGCCGGCGGCGCCCGTTGCGCCGCCCGCAAATCAGCCGCCGGCGGGGCAGACGACCGCCAATCAGGCGCCTTCGAATCCGGTCTGCGTTCGCTTGCAAAGCCAACTCGCCATGTTCGACCAAGGCGCCGCGGGCGCGGCCCGCGCCGATCAGATCAAGCGTTCGGAAGATGCAATCGCCAAGCAGCAGGCCGATCTCGACCGCGCCGTCGCCCAAGCGCACAAGGCCGGCTGCGCCGGCCAGGGCTTCCTCGCATTGTTCTCGGCGCTATCGCCGCAATGCGGCCCGATCACCTCGCAAATCCAGGACATGCGCGGCAGCCTCGACCGCATGATCAGCGATCTCGAACGGCTCAAGAGCGGCAGCGACGACCAGCAAGGCCAACGCCGCGCCCTGATCGGCCAATTGGCGCAAAATAATTGCGGCGCCCAATATACGGCGGCGGCCAATTCGGCGGGCGGGCCGCAGGGCTTTTTCGACGCTTTGTTCGGCGGCGGCACGATCCGCGATGCCGGCGGCGACGGCGCGCCGTCCGGGACCTACCGCACCGTCTGCGTGCGCACCTGCGACGGCTATTATTTTCCGATCTCGTATTCGACCGTGCCGAACCGCTTCGCCGACGACGAGCGCACCTGCCAGCGGCTGTGCCCCGCGAGCGAAGTGGCATTATACTCGTACCGCAATCCCGGCGAGGACATGCAGCAGGCGCAATCGATCGCCGGCCAACCTTACACCGCGCTGCCGAACGCATTCCGCTACCGCAAGGAATTCACCGCCGCCTGCAGCTGCCGCAAGCCGGGGCAGAGCTGGGCGGATGCGCTCAAGAACGCCGACGATTCCTCGACGCTCGAAACCGGCGACATCGTCGTCACCGACCAGAATGCGAAAGCGCTGTCGCAGGCGCCGAAGCCTTCCGGCAAGCAAACCGGTTCGGCCGCGGCAAACCAACCCGGCGCAAGCGGGGCGGCCGCAGGCCCCGCCGCGAATGCGAACGGTGCCGAGGCCGATGCCAAAAAGCGCGCCGTGCGTACCGTCGGACCGCCGTTCATGTCCTCCTCGCAGCCGCAGACGCGCTAGCCGGATCAAAAATCCGCGCCGCCCGCTTTCGCCGTGGCGGCGCCTTTGACGGCGCTGCGGCCGGGTTCGGGATTTGCGCTGCCGGGATCGATGAAGCGGTTGACGATCGGGTAACGGCGGTCGCGGCCGAAATTCTTCAGCGTCACCTTCACCCCCGGCGCGGCCTGGCGGCGCTTATATTCGGCGAGGTTGAGCATGCGCTCGATCTTCATCACGGTGTCGCGGTCGAAGCCCGAGGCGACAATGGCGGCGGTGGTTTCCTCGCGTTCGACCAGGTGTTCGAGGATTTGATCGAGCACGTCATAGGGCGGCAGCGTGTCCTGGTCGGTCTGGTTCTCGCGCAGCTCGGCGCTCGGCGCGCGCACGATCACGTTCTCGGGGATGACACCGCCGTCCGGGCCGCGCGCGTCGTCGGGCTTCCAGCGGTTGCGGCGCCGCGCCAGGCGGTAGACCTCGGTCTTGTAGAGATCCTTGATCGGATTGAAGCCGCCGTTCATGTCGCCATAGAGCGTGGCGTAGCCGACCGACATTTCCGACTTGTTGCCGGTCGTCACCACCATCAGGCCGAACTTGTTGGAGATCGCCATCAGGATGGTGCCGCGGGCGCGCGCTTGCAAATTCTCCTCGGTGACGTCGCGCGCCGTGCCGGCGAAGACAGCGGCGAGCGCGGATTCGAGGCCATGCACGGCGCTTTCGATCGGCACGATATCGTAGCGGACGCCGAGCGCGCGCGCGATCGACGCGGCATCGTCGAGTGATTCCTGCGACGTGAAACGATACGGCAGCATCACGCAACGCACCCGTTCGTGGCCCAGCGCATCGACCGCCATCGCCGCGCACAAGGCCGAATCGATGCCGCCGGACAGGCCGATGACGACGCCTTTGAAGCGGTTCTTCTCGACGTAATCGCGCAGCCCCAGCATGCAGGCGGCATAATCGGCCTGGTCGGATTCATCGGCCGGCGCGATCGGGCCTTTCGCGCAACGCCAAACGCCGCCGATCCGCGACCACGACGTGGTGACGACCATTTCACGGAAGGCCGGAAGCTGGAAGGCGATCGAATGGTCCGCGTTCAGCGCAAACGAAGCGCCGTCGAAGACGAGCTCGTCCTGACCGCCGACCTGGTTGACATAGATAAGCGGCAATCCCGCCTCGCTGACGCGCGCGACACTGACATTGAGCCTTATATCGGCCTTGTCGCGCCAATACGGCGAACCGTTCGGCACCAGCAATATCTCGGCGCCGGTTTCCGCCAGGCATTCGACGACGTTCTCGTAGTCGCCCCAATCGGTCCAGGTGTCCTCGCAGATCGGCAGACCGAGCCGAACGCCGCGGAAATTGATCGGGCCGGGGACCGGTCCCGAAGCGAACACGCGCTTTTCATCGAAGACGCCGTAGTTCGGCAGATTGACCTTGAAGCGGATCGCTTCGATCCGGCCGCCGGCCAGAAGCGCATAGGCGTTATATAGCTTGCCGTCCTCGACCCACGGCGCGCCGATCAGGACGGCCGGGCCGCCGTCGCCGGTTTCCCGCGCCAAAGTCTCGACGGCGGTACGGCAGGCCGCCTGAAACGCCGGCTTGAGCACCAGGTCCTCGGGCGGATAGCCGGCGATAAAAAGCTCGGAAAACGCCAGGATATCGGCCCGCTCCCGCGCGGCTTGCGCGCGGGCCGTCCTGGCGCGCTCCAGATTGCCGGCGACATCGCCGACGATGGGGTTGAGCTGCGCCAGCGCAATCGCCAAGCGGTCGGCGGGAGGAGCGTTCATGACGAAGGTCTAGCGCCGGAGCGGCGGGTCGGGCAACCCGGTCTTATCATTCCCCCGCCCACGGCCGCCGCGATGTGTGCCGGATGTGCGCGATCTCGACTGTGTCGCCGCGCACGCGATAGAAAATTCTCTACGGATAGCGGATAACGAACTTCACGCGCACATCGGGATCGTCCGTCGTATATCCGCTGTATGGCTGCTCGCGCAGCAAATTCACGGCGTCGCGGATACTCGCCATCACATTGCGGGCGCCGCTCGGCGAGCACTCCTGCAGGTACGCGAAAATTCCTTCGCGATCCGCGAACGCTTCCGGGGTGTAGCGAACCCTCATAGATCGTGGCGTTTGTCTGCTTCTGCCACGACGTCATCGGCTACAAACTCTCCCCGATCGGCTTGCGCCAATCCCCTACGCACTGCGGCGCGCTCCTGATCGCTCATGATGTAGATGCCGGTGCGCCGCGCCTGGATTTCGCGCGCGTACTCGGCCAGTTCCTCTTGATCCTGTTGCGGCCAAGTTTCGGCTTGGTCCAACACGTCCTTGAGCGATTTCGCTATCATGCCCACAATTATCACGCTGCCTTGGCAACCGCGACCGTTTAGAGCGGCGTGCCGTGCTCCCGCTTTCACAGCCCCGCCACCGCCGGCAGCGGCTTCGCCGTGGCGAGCCGCTTGGTCTTCAACAGATCGGCGAGCAGGAACGCGAGATCGAGCGATTGTTCGGCATTGAGCCGCGGATCGCAGACCGTGTGGTAGCGGTCGTTGAGATCCTCGTCGCTGATGGCGCGCGCGCCGCCGGTGCATTCGGTGACGTTCTGGCCGGTCATTTCCAGATGCACGCCGCCGGCGTTCGTGCCCTCGGCGGCATGAACTTGAAAAAACGTCCGCACTTCTTTGAGGATCTGATCGAACGGCCGGGTCTTGTAGCCCGTTACGGATGTGATGGTATTGCCGTGCATGGGATCGCATGACCACACCACGTTGCGGCCTTCGCGCTTGATCGCGCGCACCAAGGGCGGCAACAGATCGGCGGCCTTGTCGGCGCCGACCCGGCAGATCAGCGTCAGCCGGCCCGGCTCGTTGTCCGGATCGAGGATGTCGATGAGCTTGAGCAGCTCGTCCGCCTTCTGCGACGGACCGGTCTTCAAGCCGAGCGGATTCTTGATGCCGCGGCAATATTCGATGTGCGCGTGATCGGCCTGCCGGGTGCGGTCGCCGACCCACACCATGTGGCCCGACGTGCAGTACCAATCGCCGGTCGTCGAATCGATCCGGGTGAAGGCCTGTTCGTAGCCAAGCAGCAGCGCCTCGTGGCTGGTGAAGAAATCGGTGGTGCGCATCTCGGGATGCACTTCGGGATCGATGCCGCAGGCGCGCATGAAGTCGAGCGCTTCGGTGAGCCGGCCGGCGAGATCCTGGTAGCGTTTCGATTGCGGTGAGTCCTTGACGAAGGACAGCATCCACTGATGCGCGTTCGACAGATTGGCATAGCCGCCGCCGGCGAAGGCGCGCAGCAGATTGAGCGTCGCCGCCGATTGCCGATAGGCCTCCAACTGGCGGCGCGGATCGGGGATGCGCGCTTGCGGCGTGAAGTCGGTGCCGTTGATGATGTCGCCGCGATAGACCGGCAGTTCGACGCCGTCGCGTTTTTCGACCGGCGAGGTGCGGGGCTTGGCGAATTGTCCGGCGATGCGTCCGACCTTCACCACCGGCGAGGCCGCCGCATAAGTCAGCACCACGGCCATCTGCAGAAAGAGACGGAAGAAATCGCGGATATTGTTGGCGCCGTGCTCGGCGAAGCTTTCGGCGCAATCGCCGCCCTGCAGCAGGAAAGCCCGGCCGGCGGCGACCGCCGCCAACTGTTTCTTGAGGTTGCGCGCTTCGCCCGCGAAAACGAGCGGCGGATAGCTCGCCAGCTGCGCCTCGACATCGGCAAGCGCTTTCGGATCGGGATAATCCGGCACCTGCACGATCGGCTTGCCGCGCCAGGAATCCGGGCTCCATCTGCCAAGGGTCGAACGGCTGGACATCACGTCGTCTCCAAATTCCGTCGTCGTAAGGTGGCCGCGCTCGCTGCGCTCGGACCTCATGGTGACGGTAAACGGTGATCTTATACAGGGGCGCTGCAGGCTGCGACAGCCCCAGTTATATGCGTATTTCCGGCCTATTCCGCAGCCTCGCGGACGTATGTTGCGGCCTTGCTGCGCATCGTGACCAGCTCTTCGGCGGCGGTCGGGTGCAACGCCATGGTGGCGTCGAAGTCCGCCTTGGTGGCCCCCATTTTCACGGCAATGGCCGCGACCTGGGCGATTTCGGCCGCGCCTTCGCCGACCATATGGCAGCCGACGACGCGATCAGAGGTGCCGTCGACAATCAGCTTCATCAGGACTGTCGTGTCGCGTCCGGACATCGTCGCCTTCATCGGCCTGAACGTGGCCTTGTAGACGTCGGTCCGCAGGAGCCGTTCGCGGGCCTGCGTTTCGGTGAGGCCGACGGTGCCGATTTCGGGGTCGGAAAACACCGCCGTCGGCACATTGCTATGATCGACCGCCGTCGGCTTGCCGCCGAACACGGTGTCGGCGAAGGCATGGCCCTCGCGAATGGCGACCGGCGTCAGATTGATGCGATTGGTGACGTCGCCGACCGCATAGACGTTCGGCACGCCGCTGCGCGAATAGTCGTCGACCGCGATGCCGCCGTTCTTGCCGAGCGCGACGCCGGCCGCCTCGAGCCCGAGCTTGGCGACGTTCGGCTTGCGGCCGACAGCGAACATCACCCGATCGGCGGTGACCTGATTGCCGTTCGTCAGTTGCGCCGAGAAATGCGAGCCGAAAGGTTCGATCGCCGCCACCTTGCAGCCGGTCAGCACCTTGATGCCGCGCTTCTCCATGTCCACGCGCAAATGTTGCCGCACTTCGTCGTCGAAGCCGCGCAGGATATTCTCGCCGCGATAGACCAGCGTCACATGCGCGCCAAGGCCTGCGAAAATGCCGGCGAATTCGACGGCGATATAGCCGCCGCCCTGGATCAGCACGCGGCGCGGGAATTCCTCGAGGTGGAACGCTTCGTTCGACGAGATGGCGTGCTCGAGGCCCGGGATCGGATCGCCGTAGCTCGGCGTGGCGCCGGTCGAGACCAAAATATAGGCCGCGCGCACCCGTTCGCCGCTCGCCAGTTGCACGGTATGAGCGTCGACCAGCACGGCTCTCGTCTTCGCGGTCTTGACGCCCGATTTGTCGAGCAGCCCGCGGTAGGCCGCCTCGAGCCGCGCGATTTCGCGATCCTTGTTGGCGATCAGCGTGTTCCAATCGAACGACGTTTGCGGCACCGTCCAGCCGAAGCCTGCGGCGTCCTCGAATTCGCCGCGAAAGCGCGATGCGTAGACCAGAAGTTTCTTCGGCACGCAGCCGCGAATGACGCAGGTGCCGCCGAGGCGATATTCCTCGGCCAGCATCACGCGCGCGCCATGCGAGGCGGCGACCCGCGCCGCGCGCACGCCGCCCGAACCGCCTCCGATAACGAAAAGATCGACGTCGTAATCGGCCATCGTGGTCGCGTCACATATCCTTGCCGCGCTTTTTCATTTCCGCGCGCATGCTTGCCATGACCTCTTGGGAGAGATTATCCCCCCAGCTGCCGGCATTGGCCATGCTTTCGTCCAGCACCTTCGGCTCCTCGACGATCATCTTGCGGCCGACCGGCGATTGGTAGAAGGCCACCATATCCTTCAGCTCCTGCTCGGTGAAATGGGTCGCATAGATGCGCGCCGTCGCGTCGACCACCTCGCTCACCCGCGGCTCGTATTGCTTCTCGACGATCGCCGAGACCTCGTTGAGGTCCTTCGACCACATGAAATTGGACTGCAGGAACAAATCCCTGGTCTTGATGACCACGCCGCGCACCAGCGGCTGGAACGCCGCCTTGACGTTCTTGATGTCGACGAGCTGCTTCGCCAGCAGCATCGCCGCCGGCGACGGCTGCGCGGCAGTCTGCGCGACGGCCGGGCGAACGATGCCGAGCGCGGCAAGCGCGACGGGCGCCATGACAAGGGGCATGACAAAGGCCATGACAAAACGCATCCTGGCATGACGCGTGGAGAAACGGGCGACCATCGAGGCACTCCCTTTCGTGCTGAGATTCAGGTCCGCTCGACGAGACGGACACCATCCGGACCGGCGAGGATAGCAGTCCGTGCGATACCGATGAACAAGCCGTGTTCCATGACACCCGGAATGGCGGACAACCGGGCCGCCAGAGCCTGCGGATCGGCGATGCGCTGCAACTGGGCGTCGAGCAGCCAGTGCCCGCCATCCGTGACGAAAGCATGGCCGTCTTGGCCTTGGCGCAACGGCGCCGGACCCGGGCAGGCGGTCGCGGCCGCAGCCGCCTCGACCGCGCGACGGGTCACGGTGGCGCCGAACGGCACGATCTCGATCGGCAGCGGAAAACGGCCCAAGGTCGCGACCCATTTTGTCTCATCGGCGATCACCACCATCCGCGCCGACGCCGAAGCCACGACCTTCTCGCGCAACAGCGCCCCGCCGCCGCCTTTGATCAAGGTCAGGTCCAGCGCGATCTCGTCGGCGCCGTCCACGGTGAGGTCGAGTTCGGGGATCTCGTCGAGGGTGGTCAGCGGGATGCCGAGCTTCTCCGCCTGCGCCCGCGTCGCCTCCGAGGTCGGCACGCCGACCACCTTGAGGCCGGCGCGGACCTGTTCCCCCAATAAGTCGACGAAATGCCAGGCGGTCGAACCGGTGCCGAGGCCTAAACGCATGCCCGAACGCACGAAATCGAGCGCGCGGGCGGCGGCGGCCCTTTTATAGGTTTCCACACTCATGGCCCGCTGTGTAGCCGCCTTCCGCCGGCGATCCTAGGGGGTCGGGTGGGCCCGACTTGCGTCGCGGTCCCACCCCATTTAGAGCATGATCCGGAAAAGTGGATGCCGGTTTTCCGAAAAGATCATGCTCCAACTGAAAATCTAGACCGTGATCCAATTCAATTAAATTGGATCAGGGTCTAGGCGAAAGCCTATGCTCACGATCGTCTTCGACCTCGACGGCACGCTGATCGACACCGCGCCCGATCTCATAGCGACACTCAACCTCATCCTGGCCAACGAGGGCCTTGCCGCCGTCGCCTATGACGAGGCCCGCAAGATGATCGGCGGCGGCGCCCGCGGCATGATCGCGCGCGCGCTCGAAGCCGAAGGCAAAACCGCCTCGAAACCCGATCTTGAGCGCATGTTCGGAGCCTTCATCGCGCATTACGCCGCCCATATCGCCGATCGCTCGCGTCCCTTCCCAGAGCTCGAGGCGGCGCTCGAACGGCTCGCCGGCGAGGGCCATCGCCTTGCGGTCTGCACCAACAAGCTCGAATGGCTGTCGGTGCGGCTGTTGGACGAACTGCATCTCACCGAGCATTTCGCCGCGATCTGCGGCCAGGACACCTTCGGCATGCAAAAGCCCGACCCGGAAGTGCTGCGGCGCACCATTTTGCGCGCCGGGGGCGAGCCGGGACGCGCCGTCATGGTCGGCGATTCCGGAACCGACATCCGCACCGCGCGCGCCGCAACCGTGCCGGTGATCGCGGTCGATTTCGGCTATAGCGAGGTTCCGATCGCGAGCTTGGCACCGGACCGCATTATCGGTACCTTCGCCGAGCTGCCGGCGGCCATCCGCGAGATTGCCGATTGGTAGCCACCGGTTCTGGCCCGCCTGGAAAAATTTTGGACCCTCAGGGCTTATCCGGCAGATTGAGCCGCCTATGTGAGGCAGACGATGGATCGCGTGCAGGCACTTGAACTCGATAAGTTCGATCGCGCCTCCGGCCCGGGCGAACTGGTCGACCCGTTCGGCCGTGCCATCACTTATCTGCGCGTTTCGGTCACCGACCGCTGCGACTTCCGCTGCGTCTATTGCATGGCGGAGAACATGTCGTTTCTGCCCAAGGCCGAGATTCTGAATTTGGAGGAACTCGACCGGCTGTGTTCGGCCTTCGTCGCGCGTGGCGTGCGCAAGCTTCGCCTGACCGGCGGCGAGCCTTTGGTTCGTCGCGGCATCATGACGCTGGTCGGCTCGCTGTCGCGCCACCTGCAGTCCGGCGATCTCGACGAACTCACATTGACCACGAACGGCTCGCAGCTCGCCAAATACGCAGCCGAGATCAAGGCGGCAGGCGTGCGCCGCATCAACGTTTCGCTCGACACGCTCGATGCGGAAAAATTCCGCGCCATCACGCGCTGGGGCTCGCTCGACCGCGTGCTCGAAGGCATCGACGCCGCCCAGGCCGCCGGTCTGAAGATCAAGATCAACGCGGTGGCGCTCAAGGGCGTCAACGAGGACGAATTCCCGCGGCTCGTCGAATGGGCGCACGGCCGCGGCATGGATCTGACGCTGATCGAGGTGATGCCGCTCGGCGAGATCGGCGCCGGCCGGCTCGACCAGTATTTGCCGCTGTCGCTGGTGCGGGCGCGGCTTGCCGAACAGTTCCGGCTGGAAGACATCGACTACCGCACCGGCGGCCCGGCGCGCTATGTGCGCGTCGGCGAGACCGGCGGCCGGCTCGGCTTCATCACCCCGATGACGCATAATTTCTGCGAATCCTGCAATCGCGTCCGCGTCACCTGCACCGGCACGCTCTATATGTGCCTCGGCCAGGAAGACGCCGCCGATCTGCGCAAGCCGCTGCGCGCCTCCGAGAGCAACGAGCCACTGTTCGCCGCCATCGACGAGGCGATCAGGCGCAAACCCCGGGGCCACGATTTCATCATCGACCGCCGCCACCAGCGGCCTGCGCTCGCCCGCCATATGAGCGTGACCGGGGGATGAGCCGTAGGGGCGCCCTTCGTGGGCGCCCGGGATGACAGGGCCGCCACAAGGGCGGCCCCTGCCGCGGCACACCGCCGCCGCGCTCAAAACAACCACTGCCCCTCCGACCCCTTGCTCGATCCGATGCTCATCAGCGCGCGCAGCGGTTTGCACGCTGCGTCCGCTTGCGCCCGCTCCGCGTCCGACATTTGCCGTTTGTGGTCCCAATAGCACGGATGCGGAAACAGGCAGCTTCGCGCGCGCCGGCACCGCGCTTTGGCGCAATCCTGCCAATAGCCGAGCAGATCGCACTGCGCCTGCGCAATGATCCGGTGCTTTCGCCGGTAGGGAACGCGGCGCCACTGCGTGAACGTCATCCGGCGCGGGTATTTCCAGTTCGCCGCGGCAACTTTTCTTCTCACAGCGCGCTCCTTTCTTTCTGTCCGCCCCCGCTTGCGCGGTGGCGGATGAAAAAGCGAAACCGTTCTCGCGACGCAGCCGCGCCCGAGCT
>Ga0181539_1000868_pt1 | contig 35602 bp, 26 predicted proteins | sample PEATcosm2014_Bin_46_FD_119767 | JGI IMG/M metagenome (GOLD analysis project Ga0181539, IMG submission 119767) | Peatland microbial communities from MTU Mesocosm Facility, Houghton, MI, USA - PEATcosm2014_Bin23_60_metaG | ecosystem: Environmental > Terrestrial > Soil > Wetlands > Peat | place... | reverse complement strand
TACGCAATGAAACCGGGGTTGCTTCTAAATCGCTGGGCCAGGGAAGGGGAACTGCCCCCTTCCCCGGCACCCCATCCCCAAAAACAAAACCTCGCCGTTTACACAAAAGAATTGACACACCTCAAAGAGCGACAAGTATTAATGTGGCACCTCTTTGTCGAAAACGAACGAATAGTGAATAGCGGTACAGAGGGCCTCACGCAACTCTTCGGGGGTGAGATTTTCTACACCGATTCTTACCCCACCCTCTCCATAGGAGATTACGACCGCGCCCTTATCTTCGCACTCCGCAGCAACAACTCCTGCAAGACCTTTGAGGTTAAGTCCCATGAATTCTATTTTTTCTTCCAGCGAGCCCCAGCAGCAATCCGAGCAATTTCAATGCGTTGTTCAGAGGAAAGAGCTTTGGCTCTAGATTTACCGCCCTTTTTGCCTCCAGCCCGCCCTTTTACTTTCTCCGGATGCCGTTTGGCTTCGCTGACGGTGTCCTCAACTTCTCCGCTGGCAATGTCGAATACCAGCTTGGCGAGTTGATTTGGGTCGCGCGGACGTTTAGCCACGAAGCGAGTATGCCACACCGAGCGTGCTCAGTGCATTGCGTTTTCGGATTCATAAATTTCAAACTGAGGCACTACCAAAGATTCGGGTTCGCATCAGGGCATCGCTCTAGCGATGCCCAAGCTTCCTCCGTCCGTAGAGACCGGCCTTGCCGCGTCTCTACGGGTGGCCATGACGAGTGAGGAACCGACCGATTTGCCATCACATGAATTCCCAAATACACTGGCTTGCAACCCGAAACAGCCTCGACGGCGCTAGAAAACGCCGTCTCTCCAATGGGCGCGATCTGGCGCACAATCCGCGGATACACTCTTTGGTCGTATGAGCGGGGCAGCCTGCACTACGACATCATGGTCACGCTGATTCTCCTCTTTGTTTTTGTTTCCCCGCATTTCATCAACTTCAAGGACAAACCGGTCGAACGCAATCCGCATCTCACCGGCGTGGTTGTGATTCCCGGCGAGAAGGGCGGGTTGATCTATCAGATCCAGGCCTCGGCGGTGAATGCCACTGCGGGAGAAGATGTTCGCCGCCAACTAGAGCAGATCATTGAGCCCATCTCCGGCGCGGTCAGCATTACCAGATACGAAACGCTCAAAGACGCCGCCGGACACACGCAGAGTTACAAAGTCTGGGTTGAAAAGGAATAGAAAAGGTTTCAAAGTTTTACGGTTTCAAGGTTTCAAAGTTTTCTGGTTCATCGCTTTCTGGTTCATCGATGAGAGACGCGCTCAAGACGCTAGTTCTCGGGATCGTGGTTGCCGGATCGCTGTTGATGACCGATGCTTGGCCGCAAAGTCAATCCGCTGGACTCGAAGACGTTCTCGATCAGATGGATGCCGCCGCCCGAAACTTCAAAACCACCGAGGCGAATTTCGTTACCGACCAATACTATGAAGTCATCAAGGACATTGACGAAAGCGCGAGGCAGAAGGGCAAGATTTATTTCCGGCGGGAAGGCGGCGAAACCCAGATGGCCGCTGACTTCGTCGAACCCGACAAGAAGTACGTCATCTACAGCGGCGGCAAAGTTCAGGTGTACCGATACAAGATTGACGAGGTCGACGTATACGATCCTGGCAAGAATCGCGGCGATGTCGAGGGCTATTTGGTGCTCGGGTTCGGCAGCCGCGGGCACGACCTGCTCAAATCTTACGAGGTGAAGTTCCTGGGGTCAGAGACCGCCAACGGCATCGCCGCTAAGAAACTGGAGTTGATTCCGAAGTCTGACCGTTTTCGAAACATTTTCGCGCGCATCCTGCTCTGGATCGACCCAGTCCGGGGTATTTCGGTGCAGCAGCAGTTCTTTGAGCCGAGCGGCGACTATCGCCTGGCGAAGTATTCCGAGATTCAGATCAATCAAAAAATTCCGGAGGGCGCCTTTAAGCTGAAGACAACCGGGAAAACCAAGGTTGTCTCGCCACAAGGGTAGGCTTTCCCGTGCCCGATCAGGCAAATTCGGAACCAACAGAAACAAGCTGAAAAAGACCGCCTGCCACTATATACTGCACAAGAACCTCTGAGAGTTGAGTTCGCATGGCCAAAGTGTTTACCATCACCATTCCTCCAGATTTGTCTCGCAAGAGACGTGTACGCACGGCCGACCCCCGTTACGTGGACGGCCAGAAAATGCTGGTGGAAGCGATGAAATATTTGGCGAAAGCCGATCCAGTGGCCAATCGCGGAGCCATCGAACTGCTCTCCGAACACGTCCGCACGCGTTTCCGCATGACCGACTCGCCGCTGAGCTGAGTCCAGACTCCAAGAAAGGCGCGTAGACCATCCGCACTTGGGCTGAATGCCTGCCACAAAAGTGGCATACGGCAATCCGAATCCGCTCTAGAACGTTAGCCGCCCAGCGAGTTGCAGGATGCGCTGGGTTTGCAGAGCGTTTACTCCCGTTCCAAACGTCGTGCTGGTAATTTGACCGAAAGTTCCGCTATTAACATTGATGTCCGGATTAGCGAATTCCGTGTGGTTCAATGCGTTGAAAGCTTCGAGCCGGAATTCAACGTTCACCCGCTCGGTAATCATGGTTGTTTTGGCCAGAGCCAAGTCAAGATTGGTGCGGCCAGGCCCGCGGAAAAAATCTCGCGACGTCGTGCCATAGCCGGATGTTGGAACGCAAGGCGCGGTGTAAGGTGTATTGGTAGGTGGTGGGCCAATATAAGTACACGTAAACGCTGCAGAGTTAAAATACTGATTGCCATTCGTTTTGGGATTCAGGATCGTGATCTTGTTGAACCCGGGCGCGAAATCGACATTGGCCAGGAAGGCGTCGCCAGCTCCCGAGGGTCCAGGGTCCGACGGATTCGCCGGCAGGCCTGCACTGATGGTGAGCGGAAACCCAGTCCGCCAGCTCAAGATGGGGTAGAGGCTCCATCCTTTCACCAGCCGCTTTGGGCCGGACGCCCATGCTTTATCGAAGGGCAGATCCCATCCGCCGCTAAAAGTGATCCGATGCGTAATGTCGAAGCTGGAGGAGGCGCGAAACTGGCCATGGTTGTAATACGGCGCCTGTGACGACGAATACTGTGACTGTCGAAATCCAGATGCATTGTCAATACTGTGACCGTAAGTGTAGGCCAAAGTGAAGTAGGTGTTGCCAAATATCCGGTTCTCGCCGTTCTGTTTCGTCAAGGAAGCTTCCAGACTATTGAAAGTGGCAAAGCTGATATTGGCAAACTCCGCCGCGCTGGAAAAAGGACAATCGGAGGGGCCGCCTGCACTCGAACAATAGTTGGTGACGGTAGTGTTCTGGTTCTCATTTAAGAGTCGGGCCGGGTTGGAACCGTTGATTGTGCTCAGGTCGAAGGGGTTGACGTCCTCCAGCGAGGTAAGCCCCTTCGAGCTGCTGCCCACGTAGTTAGCCTCAGCCATCAGGTTATTTGCCAACTGATGCTGAACGCTCAAGTTGTACTGATAGGTATAAGGCGTGTGGAGATGCGGGTTCACGAAGTAGATCCCACCCCCTCCAAACGGGAGAAATGGCGTATTGCCCGCTGTGTTGAATGCGGTAGCAGGGCTGGGTGGCGTGGATGGGAAAGGGTTGGCCGGAAGAGGGGTGGTAGAGGTGGCCCACGGCGCGCTGTAGAAGGGCAGCGCAGACGAGGTATACGCCGGAGTGGTGCACGGGAGTAAGGTGTTTGGATCGATTGAGGGCTGCAGACACGGGTAAGCGACGTAGGGCTCGCTGTAGAACGGTGGCGCGCCGTTGAATTGCAGGTTGTCTTCGCCCTTCAGGACGTCGTAGAAGATACCGAAGCCTCCGCGAATGCTGGTCTTGCTGCTGCTCCCCGGACTCCAGGCAAAGCCGATTCTCGGCGCAAAGTTTTTCCTGTCCGGAAAATTGGCTCCGCGAGGCGCTCCCGCGTCTCCGGGAAAAACCAGGCCGAGCGGCGCATCGGGAAATCTTGTCGACTGATCCCCGGGGACGATGGAAAAGGTTCTTCCCTGGGTGTCGATCTTGGGCGTGCTGTACTCATAGCGAAGCCCCAGGCTCAGGGTTAGGTTGGGCCTCACCCGCCACTCGTCCTGCGCGAATCCGTAGGTTGCCTTGCTCCGGAAGTTGCTGATCGCGTTTGGACCCTCAAACAAGTCGTTGGGAGCTCCCACCAGAAAATCGGCGAAGCTGTTGCCAGTGCCATCCCCGCCCGCGCCATATCCGTAAAAACTGAAGTTGCTGTCGGTAAAAAAAGCATAGATGGTATTTTGTTGATAGGCGGAAAATCCCGCGCCGAATTTCCACGTGTTGTGTCCCTTCACCCACGTAAACGTATCCGCAATCGCATACGTGTTGCCGATTTCGGTAGCCGGACCGGACTGGTCTTGCCCGAAATACAGACCATTGTCGAAATACATGAGTGGAGGGCCATTGGAAAGGTCCGAGGCAATCCCGAACTGGGAAATCGCGGGCATGCTGGAAACTGGCTTATCGTTTAGGGTGTGATGGCGCTGCGCAGTCCCGCGCAGTTCGTTCAGCATGGTAGGCGAAAAGGTCCGAGTATAGGTGAGGTTGAGAAAGTAGTTGTTGAGCTGGTTTGTGGCGGGAAAACCGGGCACGTCGGCAGAGTAGCCATCGCGTCCGAAGGGCTCACCCAGAGGATTTCTGAACCCGCCGACGGTGCCTGTCAACTTGTCCTTTGAGTTGATGTCGAAATCGATCTTAATCGTCAGTTCATTGTTGTTGTCCGTACCGCCCGCCGTGGGGAAAAGCTCCCCGGTCGCATTCGACGGAATCAGTCCCGTCTTGATGTAGGCTTGAGCGGCAGGGTCGATCTTGGTAGGGTCAATGATCGCCTGGGCCGCGAGAGTGGGATTCGCTTGAAAGTAGGTGTTCGTCTGGAGAAAGGCAGCGACATTTGGATCCGGGCCGCCGTTTGGGCCGGCCTGCGAGAAATCCCCCGTTAGTTCGGCCGTCGTGAAGATCGTTTGTTCCGGTTCGACCTCAGTCGCTATCTGGCGCTGCCCTTGATAGGAAGTGAAGAAGAAAAGGTGGTTCTTGACGATGGGACCACCAAACGTGGCGCCAAATTGATTACGTTTGAGATTGTTTCTGGGTAGGCCGGCCTGCTTGTTGAAATAAGCGTTGGCGTCGAAGTCGGTATTGCGCACGAACTCAAAGGCGCTGCCATGGAAGCCGTTGGTGCCCGACTTGGTTACGACGCTGATGACTCCAGCGCCGTTGCGGCCATATTCCGCCGTGTAGTTGCTGGTAAGAATGCGGAACTCCGCGACGGAGTCTGGATTGGGATTGAAGACAACCCCGTTGCCCAACAGTTCGTTGTTGAGGCCACCATCCAAAAGGTAGGTGATGGAATCGGAGCGTCCACCAGCCACGCTGAATCCTAGTCCAGAATTTACCTCATTATCCGGGTTGTCCTCGCTGACGCCAGGCTGCAAAAGAGCCAAACTCAGCACGTTGCGTCCGTTTAAGGGCAGATTAACGATGGGACGGCTGGTGACGGACTGGCCTAGCGTCGGGTTTAGTGTCTCCACCCCAGATGCCTGCGCCTCCACCAACACCTGTTCGCTGGCCGCGCCCACTTCCAGCTTTAAGTCGGCCCGAAATGACTGGTTGATCTCCAGCGGAGCAGTGATCATTTCCACCAGTCGAAAACCTTCGTGGCGGGCGACAATTTTGTAGGTGCCGATGGGCAGGTTCAGGACCTGATAAAAGCCACCCTTGTCGGTGGTTGTTTCGGTGGAAACGTTGGTCGCCCTATTGGTGACGGTGATCTTGACGCCCGTCACCACCAATCCTTGCGGATCAGTGACCGTGCCCACGATCTTTGCGGTCGCCTGTTGTGCGGTTGCGTCGGTTCCAAACAACAGGGCCATGCACAGAACCACCGCTGCTGTCAGTAGCTGTCCGAATCTCCATGTCTGGGGTCGCATTGGGGAAGCGCCTTTCCTATGGCTGGTGGTATCAACTGTCGTTACTGATTCTGTTAACTCTAATCGGGCGAAAGGCGTTGAAAAACCTCTCGTCTTTGATCAGGGAAGCCGATTGCTCATCGAAGATGTTGGCTTTCATCAAGTCTTCACTAAAAGATGGGCACAAATGTTGCATGTTATGTTCCATGAAGACAAGTTCTTGGGAGAGACTGAGTTAACCGTATATGACTGCTCGCCATCTTCTGTTTTTTGAATTCTCGCTATGATAATCGGGATTTCAGAATCGCGATTCAGATTGCTGCTGCTGCTCTGTTGCGTTTGCAAGATAGGCCGCTGCCCAGAGGATCACCACCGGATAGCATTCCAGCGTGTAGCGCGGTTCCGGGTTTTCCAGCGTTCCCAGAAATGCCGAGCGCAGCAGCACAAAGATGACAAACAATGCGCCCCAGCGAATTCCCGACGGCCTGCGTGACGTTCCGGGAACGAGCGCCAACAGCGCTGTCCCGACGTATGCCAGGTTCAGCAAGCCGAACCCTACCGCCATGAACGAGTATTTCGCGTCGTCATTGAATTCCCACCAACGCGGATCGGGAGGAAGGATCTCGGTTCGCGGGCGCAGCCACATGTCCGCGACGCGCAGCAGGGGCAGCACAACGTAGTAGCGAATGGGACGCGCGCGAATGCGATCTGCGGCTATTTGGCCGAAGCGCGCGTCCAGTTCGGGCGTCATGTCCTGCGACTCGTTGTAGTCCGCGATGACGGCCAGCGTTGCGTCTTTTTCGCCCGGGTTTTCAATGGCGCGCGACGGCAGTTTCTCCGGGTCAATCCTGTCGCCGGTAACGTTCCAGTAGATCTCTTCCACCGACGCATAGTCGACGATCCAGGTTTTGACCCAGCGGTTGAAACCTCGAGGGACGAGTTCATCCGCGTTGTTGGCGTAGCGCGGAGCCAGCGGCTGGAAGTGATGGAACGTCCGAAAATTACGAATCGTCCAGGGAGCAAGCGGCGCCAGCGCGAATATCACGACGATGATTCCAGCGACTAAAACGCTGCGGAAAAATTCGCGTTTCGTATCAGCGCATAATCTTCGCGATTCCGGCTTCTTATCAGGGCATCGCTCTAGCGATGCCGCACGTTCTTCGAAATCCGATGCCCCTTCAGGGGTTGCCACCGCCAGATAAAGAGCGACCGCAGCCAGCAGGATCCCGCCATCGGGACGCAGCAGGATGCAAGCCGCAATCGCCGCCCCGGTCGCGGCCCAGAGCTTGCGGACGCCCATCCCCCCAACACCCTCACGCATCCGATTCAGAGCGGCCGCCGCGCCATCGAGAGCGAGCGCGGTAAAAAAGATCTCCAAAGTTTCGGTGAGGGCCGCGGCGGCATAGTTTGCCAGGAATGGACACAGCGCCGCCAGGACAAAAGCGATTCTCGCCGCGCGTTCGGAAACCACCCGGCGGGCAAGGTCGGCAACAATCAGGCAGGTGGCCAGGTCCACCAGAATCTGCGCCAGCATCACTGCTCTGAAGTTGCCGGCTCCAAACAGCCAAAAGATCGCAGCCAGAAAAGCGGGATATCCGGGCAGACGCGCGTCGGTCGGCAAGATCGGCTTCTCCGGATGGCCGCCCTGCGTCTGGCCGTAGATGCCGTGCTGTATCCAGTTGGTGGCAAGGTCGGCGTAGAAGCGCGAGTCATTCGTGACCGCCGGAAAATAGACGAAGAAAAATATTCGCAATGCCAGGCCGGCCAGTGTGGTTCCCAGGAAAAAACTGCGATGTTCGCGGATCAGGGTGAGCACGTTGGGAATATATCGCGAATCGCACGATTTTCCTCCGCGGCTCATCGGAATGGAAATGACAAATCTCCCGCCTGACGCAGTCGGAAGTCCACTGCCCTGAGACCTGAGACCTGGGCGTTTGACCCCCCGCGCCTCTCACCTTAGGATGAAGGAACTACTACGAGATGGCGAAACAGGTCTTTTACGATCCCTTGCAAGCCCGCTGGAGGCACATTCGCCGCTTTGTCGACGCGGCTGCCCTCGCAGTTTCTTTGCTGGTCATCTTTTTCATCTATAGCGCCCTGCGCAGCGAGCCTCTGCCCGACCTTTCCTGGCTTACAGAAAAGAAGCCTTACCACGCGCTGAAAGAAAACGAAAAGGCGAAAGCGCGCGAGAAACGCCGCCTCGCCACTCTGGCCCGCGCCGGACACCGCCGCCAGCCCCGCAAAGCTCCTTCCCAACTCACGCTCAACTCCGAGCAAGGGGTGCGGGCTGCATTCTATGTTTCCTGGGACGCGGCCAGCTTCTCTTCCTTGCGCGAGTATGCCCGCCAGATCGACTTGCTCTTCCCTACCTGGCTGCAGGTTCTCAGCCCAGACGGCCATCTGCAAGCCTCGGATCCGGAAACGAACACCATGTTCGACGTGGTTCACGGTCAAACGGTCCATACCGTGGATGCCAAGGTAATGCAGTTTCTGAAAGCGGAAAACACCGACATGGAAGTCTTTCCGGTGGTGCAGAACTTTGACGGCACCGACTTTGTTCCGGGCGTTAGTGATTTCCTGAACAATCCGCAGGCTCGCGCCAGGTTTCGCCGCGAGATCGGAATTTTTCTTGCCTCCGATCACTATCGCGGTTTGATGATCGATTTCGAATCCTTTCCAAAGAAAGGGCAACGCGGATACGTGGCGCTGCTGAACGAACTCTCGTCTGACCTGCACGCCAAAGGGATGAAGCTCTACGTCAGCGTCCAGGTGCGCAACGAGGATTTTGATTACAAGGCGATTTCGTCCGCCGTGGATGGCGTCGTCATCATGAACTACGACGAGCACTTTCCCGGTGGAACCCCTGGCCCTGTCGCTTCCGAAGATTGGTTCCTGGACAACCTCCAGTCTGCCGTCAAGGAGATTCCGAAAGAGAAGCTCATCGTCGCCATCGGCAACTATGGCTATGACTGGGCCGACAAGCCGGAAAAAGGCAAGCTTCCGGCGGGAGAAGCCGACAAATCCGTTTCCGTGCAGGAAGCGTGGATCGGCGCCCGCGATTCCGAAGAAGACGTTGATTTTGACGGCGACGCGCTCAACCCGCACTTCAGCTACCAGGACGACGATCATGTCCGCCACGATGTCTGGTTTCTCGATGCGGTGACTGCTCTGAACGAGATGCGTGCCGCCCAGACCCTCGGCATTCAGACCTTTGCCTTATGGAGACTGGGCGCGGAAGACCGCTCCCTGTGGCGTGTCTGGGATATGCCCGGAGAAGCCAATGCGTCGGATCGATTGAAAGATGTCCCTCCCGGCCAGGATGTCGACATGGAGGGTGAAGGCGAAATCCTGCACATCGAGGCGCATCCGACCGATGGCGAGCGCGATCTGACCATAGACAAACATTCCGGACTCATCGACGGCGAAACCTTCAAGAGTCTGCCCGAGCCGTATCGTGTGGCGCGCTACGGCGCCAGCAAGAACCAACTCGCCATGACCTTCGACGACGGTCCTGATCCGCAGTGGACCCCGAAGATTCTCGATGTCCTCAAACGCGAGCATGTGCCGGGGGCATTCTTTTTGATCGGAATCCAGGCCGAGAAATTCAGCAGTTTGACCCAGCGCATTTACCGCGAAGGTCATGAAATCGGGAACCATACCTTTACTCATCCCGATATCAGCTCGATTGGCACCGGCTACATGAAGGTGGAGCTGAACCTCACCGAGCGCTTGTTCGCCAGCCGCCTGGGCATTCGCACCATGCTATTCCGCCCGCCGTACTCCGTCGACGCGGAGCCCGACACCGAAGACGAGGTGCGCCCCCTCGAACTCACACAAAGCATGGGCTACATCACCATCGGCAACAAGATCGACACCAAGGACTGGAGCGACGAGCCCGCGCTCACCCCGCAACAAATCGCCGCTCGCGTGCTCGACCACCTGCCACCCTGCCAGCCAAACGATACCCAGTGCGGCAACATCATTCTCATGCACGATGGCGGCGGCAACCGGGAAAGAACCGTGCTGGCCCTCCCGCTGATTATCGACGGCGCCCGGGCCCGCGGATTTCAATTCGTCCCCGTGTACCAGCTAATGGGCAAAACGAAAGCGGATGTCATGCCGCCGCTCCCGGCCAACGAGTATTGGTCCGCTCGCCTGAATTGGATCGGCTTCTGGCTTTTCAGTGCGACTATGCTGGCCATCACGGCCATCTTCTTTCTGGGTGACATCCTGATGACCGGGCGCCTGATTTCGGTCGGCGTCCTCGCCATCTTCGACCGTCTCCGCTCGCATGTGTATGGCACACCCAAGCAGATTGCCGCCTACCGGCCCCGGGTCGCGGTGCTCATTCCCGCGTATAACGAGGAGCTGGTCATCGAACGCACCATCCAGGGCGCGCTCGACTCCGACTATCCCAATCTGCGCGTAATCGTCATCGACGACGGTTCCAAGGACCGCACTTTGGAAATCGCCCGCCGCGCCTTTGCCGCCGAAGAAGCTGACGGCAGGGTATTGATTCTCACCAAGCCCAACGGCGGCAAGGCCGAGGCGCTTAACTTTGGGCTTGAGCACATCGGCGACGCCGAAATTTTCGTCGGCATCGACGCCGATACCATCATTGCCCCCGACGCGATCGCTCGCATGGTACCGCACTTCCTGAATCCGAAGGTTGCAGCCGTCGCCGGCAATGCCAAGGTCGGCAACCGCGTCAACCTGTGGACGCGCTGGCAGGCGCTCGAATACATCACCAGCCAGAATTTCGAGCGGCGCGCGCTCAACACTATGGGCGCGGTGAGCGTGGTGCCGGGCGCGATCGGCGCCTGGCGTGTCGAGGCGGTGCGCGAAGCGGGTGGCTACCACGTGGATACCGTCGCCGAAGACGCCGATCTGACCATGGCGCTCTTGCGCAACGGTTACCGCGTGGAATACGAAGACATGGCGCTCGCCTTCACCGAGGCTCCGACGACGGCCAACGCGCTCATGCGGCAGCGCTTCCGCTGGTCGTTCGGAATTCTGCAGGCCGTCTTTAAGCATAAGGGCGTTTTCGCGCGCAAGGGCGCTTTGGGATTCGTCGCACTTCCCAACATCCTCATCTTCCAGATTCTGCTTCCGCTGGTCTCGCCCTTCATTGACCTGATGTTTGCCGTCGGCGTGATCTGGTATTTCGTCCAGAAACACTTTCATCCTGACACTACCGATCCGGCCAGCTTCCAGCGGCTGCTGATCTTCTTCGTCGCGTTCCTGGTGATTGATTTCATCGCCTCGGCAATCGCCTTCGCCCTGGAGCGTCGCCAGCCCGAAGCCCGCGAAGACGCCTGGCTCCTAAGCCAGGTGTGGTTGCAGCGCTTTGCCTATCGCCAGGTATTTTCTCTCGTTCTGTTTCGCACCCTGAAGCGTGCCATCCAGGGCCGCCCCTTTGCCTGGGACAAACTGGATCGCACCGCCGCCGTAAAGTACGTCCCCGCCGAGCGCAGGGACTCAGTCAAAGTTTCCTGATCGCGACGTAAGTGTGGTGGCGGGCGACCTCGCCCGCCAAATGCGTGCAGCACAAGAGGTCAGTTCTCATCCCCGTGATTTCAGTCACGACATCCGCACTCGAAGAGTGTGTGGTAAAAAGGAGAAGCCACTATGCCCCGCACCATCATTGAACCGTTTCGCATCAAAAGCGTCGAACCCATTCACTGGACGACCCGCGCGCAGCGCGAGCAGTCGCTCCGTGCCGCCTGCTACAACCTTTTTCTCCTGCCGGCGGACGATGTCCTAATCGACCTCCTCACCGATTCCGGCACCGGCGCCATGTCCACCCACCAGTGGGCGGCCATGATGGAAGGCGATGAGAGTTATGCTGGCAGCCGCAGCTTCGAACGTTTCCGCTTGTCGGTGCAGGATATTTTCGGCTACAAGCACGTCATCCCAACCCATCAGGGCCGAGCCGCCGAGCGCATTCTGTTCAGCGTGATGTGTGGAGGAAAGAAAGGCAATGTCGTCCCCAACAACACGCATTTCGACACCACACGCGCCAACGTGGAGTTTGTCGGCGCGGAGGCGGTCGACCTCGTCATCCCCGAGGGCCGTCAGCCGAGCCTGAAGCATCCTTTCAAGGGCAACATGGACGTCGCCGCGCTAGAAACTCTGATCCAGAAAGTCGGACGCGAGCGCGTGCCTCTGGTCATGCTGACCGTGACCAACAACTCCGGCGGCGGCCAGCCGGTCTCGATGGAGAACGTCAAAGCCGTGAGCGCAGTTTGCCGCAAGCATCGCATCCCGTTCTACTTCGATGCCTGCCGTTTTGCCGAGAACTCCTACTTCATCAAGATCCGCGAGCAAGCATACGAGAAGAAAACACCGAAACAGATCGCGCAGGAAATGTTCAGCTACGGCGACGGCTGCACCATGTCGGCGAAGAAAGACGGCATGGCAAACATTGGCGGATTTCTTTGCACCAACGACGATCTGCTAGCGCAGCAGGAGAAGAACCTGCTGATTCTCACCGAGGGCTATCCCACCTATGGCGGCCTCGCCGGGCGCGATCTTGAAGCCATCGCCGTCGGAGTGCAGGAAGCGCTGCACGAGGACTACCTCGAATACCGCATAGCTTCCACTGCCTACCTCGGCAACCACATAGCCAGCGAGGGCGTGCCCATCGTACAGCCCCCGGGCGGCCACGCCGTCTACATTGACGCGCGGGCTTTTCTGCCGCACATTCCGCCCGATCACTTTCCCGCCGTTTCGCTAGCCAATGAGCTCTATCTCGAAGGCGGCATCCGCTCCGTCGAGATCGGTACATTGATGTTCGGAGCATCGGCGAAGATGGACCTCGTGCGCTTGGCAATCCCCCGCCGCGTGTACACGCAAAGCCACATCGACTACGTGGTTGAAATCATCCTCGAAGTCTGGAAGAAGCGCGAGCAGATTCACGGCATGAAGCTAAGCTACCAAGCCCCATTCCTGCGGCACTTTACAGCAAAGTTGGAGCCAGAGCCGGCAGAAGTAGCAGCCGCCATGCGACGCTGATTTTGGGTGGCGCAGTTACGCCGAAGGCTGGGCACGGTTTCTTGTCGATTCCATTATGCCAACGGCCTAGAATAGTTGGCTGACGGGAGGGAGCTTCTTCCTATGGCCAGCCGAGCGCCAGACCAGGATTTCCTCGTCGGCAGTGAACTGGGCCGCTACCGCATCGTCGAGAAAATCGGCGCCGGCGGCATGGGAGAAGTTTATCGCGCCCGCGACCAGCACCTCGCCCGTGATGTCGCCATCAAAGTCCTTCCGCCCGGTACGCTCAGCGACGAATCAGCCCGCAAGCATTTCCACAAAGAAGCTCTGATTCTCTCGCAACTCAACCATCCCAACGTCGCCACCATCCACGACTTCGACACGCAGCGGGGCGTGGACTTCCTGGTGATGGAGTACATCCCCGGAATCACACTCAGCGAGAAGGTGGCGGGTCGGCCGTTGCCGGAGAAGGATGTCCTCCGTCTGGGCGTGCAACTCGCGGAAGGCTTGGCCGCAGCCCATGACAAGGGCGTCATTCATCGTGACCTCAAGCCCGGCAACTTGCGGGTTACGAATGACGGCCGGCTGAAGATTCTGGACTTCGGGCTGGCGAAGCTGCGGCTCCCGGTCACCGACAGTGCCCCGACAGAGAGTCTCAGCGAGACACAAGCAATGGCGGGGACTCTGCCCTACATGGCGCCGGAGCAGTTGCTGGGCGAAGCGATCGACGCTTGCACCGACATTCATGCCGCCGGGTCCGTGCTGTATGAGATGGCCACGGGGCAGCGTCCGTTTGCTGAGGTGGAACGCTCACAACTGATCGGCGCCATTCTGCACAGGCCGGCACGAGCGCCTACCGCTCTCAATCCCAGCTTGTCTTCAGAACTGGAGCGGATCATCGGGAAGTGCCTGGAGAAGGAACAAGAGAACCGCTACCAGTCGGCCAAGGAACTGGCCGTGGATTTGCGGCGGCTGAGCACGCCAAGCATCATCAGCACTGTCGGATCCGCCAAACAACTGGCATGGTGGAAGCGGCCGAAGGAGGTCGCAATGGGCGCACTCGCGCTCTTGATCCTCGTTGTCTTGATATCGACCTTCAACGTCCGTGGCTGGCGTGACCGCCTGTCGGGACACAGTGCCAGCACGCCCATACGGTCGTTGGCCGTGCTGCCGCTGGCGAATCTATCCGGAAGTGCAGAGCAGGAATACTTCACCGATGGGATGACCGACCAACTTATTACTGACCTGAGCAAAATCGGTGCTTTGAAGGTGATTGCGCGCTCTTCCGTGATGCACTACAAGAAAGGGAATAAGACGGTGCGCGAGATAGCGCGCGAATTGCATGTTGCGGGTGTGGTGCAAGGCTCAGTGCTACGCTCCGGCGATCGGGTACGGATCACTGTTCAACTGACCGATGCGGGCACGGATGAGATTCTCTGGGCTCAAAGTTACCAGCGAGATCTTCGAGACGCTCTGACGCTACAAGAGGAAGTGGCCACTGCGATCTCCTACCAGATTCAAGCCAAGCTGACACCGGACGAGAAAGCATACCTCTCGAGCACACGCACGACTAATGCGGAGGCTTATCAGCTCTACCTGAAAGGTCGTTTTTTCTGGAATATGAGAACTCCTGAAGGCTTTCTGAAAGCCCTGGAATTTTTCCAGCGGGCCATCGAAAGAGACCCACGATATGCGGAGGCGCACGCGGGTTTAGCTGACACCTATACCTTAATGGCAGATTACGGTCTTCTGTCGCCTGGAAATGCCTATCCTAGGGCAAGGGCGGCAGCGCTCAGCGCTCTGGAATTGGATGAAACGCTCGCTGAAGCGCACACGTCCTTGGCGGGTGTCCTGGAAGACTACGACTGGGATTGGCTGAATGCTGAGAGGCAGTATCGGCGAGCGATTGAGTTAAACCCCAACTATGCAACAGCTCACCAATGGTTCGGTACCCTTCTATCGACGCTGGGGCGGCATGAGGAAGCCATTGCAGAAGCAGAGAAAGCCCAGGAGCTCGCCCCTCTCTCGCCACGCACAATAACGGATTTGGGATATGCGCTGTATTGGACGAGCCGGTACGACGAAGCTATAGACCAGTGTAGAAAGGCTCTTGAGCTCGACCCGAAATTTATTCCAGCACACGAGTTGCTTGGGTTGGCCTATCTCGGGAAGAACGCATACGAGGATGCAGTCAATGAGTATCAAGAAGCCGCAGCCCTTTCCAGCGGCAGCCTTGCTAGTCAGGTGGGGCTGGCCTACACTTATGCGAAGTCGGGCAACAAAGTTGAGGCACAGAAAATAGTTAGCCGGTTGAGGGCTCAGCCTGGGCGTCAGCCGACTTCCTCATACCAGATGGCCATTGCCTACATGGGCCTCGGGGGGAAGGAGAAGGCCTTGGAGAGCCTCGAAGAGGCTCACCGGGGTGAAAAATGGCTTGTTTTTCTCAAAGTGGACCAGGCGTTTGACCCGCTGCGCTCCGACCCCAGGTTTAAGCGGTTGCTGCGCCGCATGAATTTTCCGGAGTAAACACTTGGGACCTTCCGATGCACAGCTTCGAGGTTCAGTCCAAGCGGCGTAAGAGCGGAGGCTGAGGTGGCTGCTAGTCTCAAAGGGAAGACTGCTAAGAACGCGCAGCGTTATTTGCTCCTCAAGGCGGACGCAGGCCAGATCCCATTGCGGCATAACTGCGTCAGCTTTGTCATTGCGACGCCGCCCTATCTCGGCGCAAAACGCTTTCGCCGGGGAGACTACTGCACAGGCGACCTCGAACTATATCGGGCGCAGATATCACGATTTCTGACTGAAGCCGTCAGGATTGTCGAACCTTACAGACACATTGTGTTGATCTCGAGGCGACCGCCAGTGCGGAAGTCGAGAGGCGCTCGGACGATAATATTTCACTTGTTGCAAAAACGGATAGTGCGTGGGTGCTGGACTCATAAGTACATCAGATCAATAGAATTCCAGACCCATTACATGGATGTGAAGGCCTTCCCGTCGTGGTGGGCTCTCCCCATCAAGCTTTACCGAACTTTACTTGATCGGTACTCCCAGCCCGGCGAAACCGTGGCGCATGTCTTTTCTGGGTCTGGGAATAGTTGTATCGCGGCGCTGGAAATGGGACGTAAACCAGTCTTGATCGACTTGCACTATCACAGACGAATCAGAAGGAGGCTGAACAAAAGAATCCAATTCCAACGCTGAAATCGGGGATGCTCCTCCTCGGGCCATTTTTGTTGACAATGGCTGTCGTGAATCGTATATAGCGTGTTAGGCTGGCAAGTTCGACCTTATGAAGAGTTGCTTCTCCAGTGGTAAGGCTCAATCCAGAGACATGTTGCACAGGGAGATTACAGATGACAGAGCACAAGAAAAAGAGGAAGACAAAGGGTGGTCCCAAGCGCAAGCCAAAACTCAAGAAGAAGCAACAGAAATAAGGACTAGACTGCCAGTCGTGGGCTGACCGTTGTCTTTCGGGTAGAGACCGCGTTGAATCGTAACGGTTGACTGGTTGACTCTGGTCAGTTTGATTGCCAGTGGATTGCCATACCCATCGCAAACCCAATGGCGCAGTCGCGGCAACTCAGGGATCGAGGCCTTAAACCGCCGAGGTCCCCAGCCAACGGACTGGTTTTCCGGAGCCTGCCCAGCTTCCTCAACCCGGTGTAAAATCAAAGTCGCGAATATCCACGCTAATATCAACGTTCCGTCCTTAGAAAGGAATTCCTATGGCAACCATGGAAGCCCCGCCGCGTCTGCAACTCCGCCTTCACGAAGGTGCGTTCAAGAATGAATCGTTTGTCGATTTCACTAAAGAAGACAACGTGCGCAAGATGCGCGCTGCCATCGAGAAAGTGCGCGGACAACTGGGCCGCGAGTACGACCTGATTATCGGAGGCAAGCGCCTCAAGACCTCCGGCAAGATCCGTTCCATCAATCCCGCCAAGCCTTCGGAAGTGGTCGGCATTCACCAGAAAGCTGACAAAGAGCACGTCGAGCCTGCCGTACACGCCGCGTTACAAGCTTTTACCAACTGGAGCTGCATTTCGGTCGAGGAGCGTGCGTCGCTCCTGTTTCGCGTGGCCGATGTGATGCGCGAGCGCAAGCTCGAATTGATGGCCTGGCTGGTGTTTGAAGTCTCCAAGAACTGGTTCGAGGCCGATGCCGATATCTCTGAGGCCATCGATTTCTGCGAATTCTACGCGCGCGAGGCCCTGCGCTTCGCGAAAGTCGAACCGCCCGTGCAACTGCCGGGCGAGCGCGACACGCTGGCCTACATCCCGCTCGGCGTCGGCGCCGTGATTCCGCCGTGGAACTTCGCCTGCGCCATCATGGCCGGCATGACCCTCGCTTCGATCGTCAGCGGCAACACCGTCGTCCTGAAGCCGTCCAGCGATTCGCCGACGATTGCGGCGAAGTTCGTCGAACTGCTCGAAGAATGCGGCATGCCCGAAGGCGTCGTGAACTTCTGCCCCGGCGGCGGCGCGAGCTTCGGTGACGCGCTGGTGTCGCATCCGAAGATTCGCTACATCGCTTTCACCGGCTCGCGCGAAGTCGGATTGCACATCAACCAGAGCGCCGCGCGGCAGCAACCAGGCCAGCTCTGGATCAAGCGCACCATCCTCGAAATGGGCGGCAAAGACGCCATCGTCGTCGATGCCGACGCCGATATTGACTCCGCCGTCGAAGGCGTAGCCACGGCCGCTTTCGGCTTCCAGGGCCAGAAGTGCTCGGCCTGCTCGCGCGCCATCGTCGACGAGCGCATCTACGACAAGTTCCTCGAGAAACTGAAGTCCCGTGCCGAGCGCATTACCGTGGGCGATCCCACTGCAAACCCGAACATGGCTGCGGTCATCAACGAAGGTTCGATGAAAGATATTCTCCGCTACATCGAGATCGGCAAAAAAGATGGACGCCTCATCACCGGCGGCGCGCGCGACCCCAGCGCTGGTGAAGGTTATTTCATTCAGCCGACCGTGATTGCCGACATCCCAGCAAAGTCAACGCTTGAGCAGGAAGAGATCTTCGGCCCGGTGCTGGTCGTAATCAAGTCGCGCAATTTCGACCACGCGTTAGAAATCGCGAACGACACCGAGTTCGGCCTGACCGGCGCCGTCTACTCCAGTTCGCGCGAGAAACTCGATCGCGCCGTGCGCGAATTCCACGTCGGCAACCTCTACCTGAACCGCAAGTGCACGGGAGCGATGGTGGGCGCGCACCCCTTCGGCGGCTTCAACATGTCCGGCACCGATTCGAAATCCGGCGGCCCAGACTATCTCTACCTGTTCACGCAAGCGAAAAGCGTCGGCGAAAAGATCGGGCAGTGACGCGAGTCGCTTTAGATTCAAAAGGCCGCCCGCAGGCGGCCTTTTGTCATTCCAGTGAAAATGGTCTAGTTGCTGATCCCCGCACTCTGCGGCGGTTGCGGCACAGCCGCCGCTGCGGTCGCCGCCGCGGCTTCGTTCAGGATGCGGTGGTGAATGGTGAACAGTGCCAGTTCCAGCCGGTCCGACACGCCGATCTTGTCGTAGACGTTGCGCAGGTAATTCTTGATCACCTGCTCGGTCGTGCCCAACTGGGTGGCGATTTCCTTGTTCTTGTATCCCTGCACAATCAGCGCCACGATGCGCAGTTCCTTGGCCGTCAAGCGGTCACGGACGCGCAGCCCGACCATATCGTTTTCGGTCAGCTCGCTCGGCACCGCCACGTCCTGCACCCAGTTTTCGCCACGGGCGATCTTGCGCACACAGTCCACCAGCGCGGGGCTGGTAACGTTGCGATACACGACGCCGTGAGCGCCCGCCGCCATGTAGCGCTGCGCGCTCTCGCCAGTGTCGGCGAGGACGACGACGCGGGTCTTGTTCTTGTTCGCAGCCAAGAGGACGGAATTGAAATCGGAGTGGAAACCTCCGGCAATGATCAGCACCGCGGCGCGAAACTTGTCGAGCGCCATGAACATCTGCTCGGCAGTTTGCGCCTGGGCCACTATGCGCATTTCGTCTTCTACGGCCAGTACTTTGGCGATGCCAGCGCGGAAAATCGCCTGATTGTCGGCCAGAATAAGCTTCAGCATGGGTCGCACTCCCGGTTCAACTGTTGCGAACGAATTCGTAAGAATCAATCACGCAAGCGACGCCCCGGCTGTCCCCGGGTTCGGTGCTGGCGTCAGGCTCATCGGTCCGCACCACGCGGCCGCGGCAATGAATCACAACATCGTCCTTGCCCCCCGTCACTTCCGGCGGCAGGGTGATCTCAAACTCTACTGGTGAGCCGACCTCGAGCGATGCGTCGGCGCGGATGTACACACCGGCAGCACTCAGATTGCCGGTCATGCCGCTGCTCGTGTCACTCGCGGTATCTTCCTTATGTATCTTAATCGGCAATTGCAGCGGAAACCTTTTCCCGGTACGCGCTTCGGACACGACTCCTCCTCTGCTCTCGCTCTGCGCTTCAATCCAAAGGCCGAAAACCAAGCCGGAAAACCACGAAATTCCCAGCCCAAAGCCTGACGAGCAGCTATCGGCGTTATATCACGGAAAATACCCTAGAAGAAGCCCTGATTACCGAAGTAATCCCGGTAGGAACTAGATACCTCCCCGCGACCAGCCCCGGCGGACCACCCTGATATGAGCAGGAATCCCGCATTCTTGCCCGCGCACCTGCCCTAACGCCCTTCCGGCATTGTCTCAGCGACCCCGCACCGCCGCAAGTCACCCCCGCCTCCCACAAAACCCACGGAGTACCGATCTACTAGTCGTGCAGCACGATATTCAGCAGCGAGCTGTGGACTTGCAGCCCGCCATTGTAGTGAATAAAACCCAATTTTCTGAACCGGTTCATGAAGAAGCTGACTCGCGAGCGGGTTGTGCCGATCATTTCCGCCAGCATCTCCTGACTGATCTTGGGAACTATACTCTCGGGTCTCCCTTCTTTGCCAAAATGAGCAAGCACTAAAAGGATTCGGGCCAGCCTCTTTTCGCTCGAATTGAAGAGCTGATCCACCAGATCTTCTTCGTAACGGATGTTCCGAGCCAACAAATAGGCCACGAACATGTCGGAAAATTCGTGTTTCCGATGAAGCGCTTCCATCATCGCTTTCTTATCGATTCGCAGAACAGTGCAATCCGTCATTGCGGTTGCAGAATCCATGCGGAGAACTTGGCCCGCAAGCGAACCTTCGCCGAAAAAATCTCCCTCACCGAATATGCCGATCGTTGCTTCCTTGCCGGTCTTCGAGACCACGGTGAGTTTTACCTTGCCCGTCTGGATATAAAACACCGCATCAGCAGCATCCCCTTGCGCAAAGATTCCTTGTTTCTTAGAGAAAAGCACAAATTTCCCGCCCTCGCCGACGCTGGCGAGGAATGCACGGGGGTCGAAATCGCGCCTCTTCTTGGCGGCTACACTTGGACTTATGGCTTTACGCTCGGTTTGGCGTGTCGGGCCGATTGGGGTTGGGCGGGCGATTCCCCTTCTGCGTGGAGAACCGTTGGGTTGGCGAGTAGGAGACATAGGCACCTCCTTCTGCCTAAACAACGACGTTGTTATTTTACCGCTTTTCCCGGGCAGTGTGAATATCCCGCATCGCCGCAAATTAGCTTAACGGCTAAGCGTTTACCGGTGTCCCCGGGCCTTAAGGGTTGGCAGGGTCGCCTCCCCCGTATTCTCTGCCTGTGATCAGAGATCACAGACAGGTGATCAGAGAATCACAGACAGAGGACCACCTCAAGTCGGAGAATATAGATGGAATTGAAAAGCCTTTGCATTACGGGAGGCACTTATGAAAAGGATCGTTTCTCTGTTTGCCGTATTGACCGCGGCTTTCGTCATCCTGGCTACTGCACAAGCGTTGGCGCAGGATAAAACGCCGGTCAAGGTGAAAAGCTCGGAGGTTGTAACTGGGGTTGTCATTGTTCACGTCCAGAAGGAAGGGAAATCTCTTGACCTGCAGTGCAACGAGGGAGGGGGCACGTGCAAAGTTCTGCAGAGCGGGAACTACCTGATGGTTGAACTTCCCAAAAACTACGGAATGTACGATTGCAAGAACGTTGAGATGTATCGAGGGGATCAAGACAAACCAGAAGCCGCCGAGAAGATTGGCGACTACTGCCTGGTTGAGAAGTGAGGGCGGGTGTAGAGGCTGGAGCGTCCAGATCTGGGTGATCCCGGTCACAACATTTTGCAGCCTGGCCCGTCAGATTGCAGAGTAGTCCGCCAGGTCGGTACGGGGATTTTTAATCACTAGCGCAAGCGTCAGAGAGAGGCCGCCCGGAACTTAGCCAAGGGCGGCCTCTGTGCTGCTTAATCATCCCCTAAGAAGAGAATTCACTTTGACCATATTCCGCATCCCTTAGGATGTCTGGTCAATTTTGCACAAACCGGATTTCAATCGACACGGAATAAGGGGAGAAGCAATGAACTACGTCAATCTTGGCAAGACCGGGCTTAAAGTTTCCCGCATCTGTCTCGGCTGTATGAGCTATGGAGCGCCCGCCACCGGTAAACTCAAACCTGGCAGCCATGCCTGGGCTCTGAACGAAGAAGAGAGCAAGCCCTTCTTTCGTCAGGCGCTTGATCTCGGGATCAACTTCTTTGACACGGCCAATGTCTACTCAGGCGGCGCCAGCGAGGAAGTCCTTGGGCGGTTCTTGAAGGCCAATATCCGCCGCGAAGCGGTCGTCATCGCCACCAAGGTCCACGGCGTCATGCGCGACGAGCCGAGCGGTCACGGCCTCTCCCGCAAAGCCATCTTTTACGAACTCGATCAAAGCCTCCGCCGTCTGCAGACCGACTATGTCGACCTTTACCAGATTCACCGCTGGGATTACGAAACACCGATCGAAGAAACTCTGGAAGCGCTGCACGATGTGTTGAAATCCGGCAAGGTGCGTTATATCGGCGCTTCGTCCATGCACGCGTGGCAATTCACCAAAGCTCTCTATCTCGCCGACCTTCACGGCTGGACCCGTTTCGTTTCCATGCAGAATCATTACAACCTGCTTTATCGCGAGGAAGAGCGCGAGATGATTCCCCTTTGCCAGTCCGAAGGTATCGGCGTCATTCCCTGGAGCCCTCTGGCGCGTGGCCGCCTGGCTCGTCCGTGGCAAAGCGAACCCACCAAACGTTACGAAACGGACCAGTTCGGCAAGAGCATGTACTCGCAGAGCGAAGAAGCTGACCGTAAAGTTGTGGACCGCCTGGGTCAGGTCGCAGAACAGCGTGGCGTTGCCCGCGCGCAGATCGCTCTCGCCTGGTTGCTCAGCAAGCCGGTCATCACCTCACCGATTGTTGGCGCAACCAAGTCGCATCATCTTCAGGACGCCATAGCAGCGCTCTCGCTCCGCCTGACACCGGAAGAAGTTGCGTCTCTCGAGGAGCCGTATGCGCCGCATCCTGTCCTGGGCTTCAGTTGAGTCGAGGTCCGAATTCACCGGTGGAAGAAGAGGCATTTGAAGGTTGCCGGGTCCCTCCTCTGTGTCTGCGTCACGAGCTACGGTGATGATGCTCACTGCGCGCCGGTCGCGCAGCGAATACGTTTGGTTTGAGATCGCTACGCTCGACCTTCCGCCTAACACGAATTCTTCGTGCAAGGATAAGGAGGCACGTCATGCTGCTGTTCCTGTTGTTGCTCTTCCTGGTTGGGACTTGCCTGCTCCTGCTGCTGCCAGCCCTTTGGGCGGAACAGATTTACCACACGTATCGCGAAGGGCGGACGGTGAACTGTCCGGAGACGCATGCGCCGGTGTCAGTGCGGTTCAACGCCTTGCGGGCAGCCTGGAGCGGCCTGTCCGGCCCTCCGAAACTGCGACTGACCGATTGCATGCGCTGGCCGGAGCGCGCCGATTGCGGGCAGGAGTGCATTCCGGATGCGGTACTGGCCAAGCCTGCCTCTTTTGTGGACCACGTTCCGTGGCGAACGAGAAGGGTCGTGCACTTGCCCGTGCTGCTGGCAGGGGCGGCGGCGTGGGTGCTGGGCATGGCTTGGCACTCCCAATTCTTGTTCCGTCCGCGATGGGCGATGGCGCTCGGATTGAGCGATCCACAGACCCTAGCGTTGGCAAGAACGATGGCGCCGCATCTGCTGAGCGTGGGTGCGTGCGTATTGTTCGCGTACGGCGTTGCGGGACTGCTGCGCTGGCTGGGTTCGCGTACCTTGACGCACGGCATCGAAGTGGCAGCGGCGCTTTGGTTGGCGATCGGCGCAGCACTGATGGCGGTGACCTGGTCGCATGTGGCGCCCGAGTTACTGTGGATTGAGGGCGGATACACGCTTCTAGGGGCGTTGTTAATCGGCGCGATCGTAGGCGGGGTGCCGCGCTGGGTGATTTTGGGAGATCCAGGAGAGCGTGACGGTAGAAGTCGGGAATGATGGCACAGAGGCGGTGAATGTTAGGTGGGAGTCCTTCGACTGCGCTCAGGGCACGCTCTTTCCACATCCCGCGAAAACCCCCACGAAGTGTAGTTCCTCGATCCCTTATACCGCGTGCCAGTGGGCATATCTTCTAGGGCGCATTCGAGAGCCACGTCCGGTCACGATGATGGGTGATCTGAATCACTGACGTGAGTGTGCCGGTTGGACCATAACTACTCCCACGTCTGTAACCGTGGCTCACCGCCAGAACCCGGGCGGCTTCCGTTTGCTGACGCACATCGAGAATGCCGAGAGGTGAATTGTGGAAGTTCCCCTCACCGCCGCCCGGAAAGATGCGCCAGCCTTGGGCTGTCATCCCGGCAACTGCCATTACCTCGAGGGGAATCTGCACGTGCGCACCGATGCCATCAACCTGATGGCGGATTTCGGATTGGAGCCGGAGCATTTCCGGCTGGAGTGGGTCACGGTTTCCGAAGGCCCGCGCTTTGCCCAAGTGGTCACAGAGATGGAGCAAGTAAGGAAGCTCAGTCCAAGCCCGTATCGAACGCAGTAATAACAGATTGTTGGGGACGAGAACGTAGCACTACTAATTCAACTCCGGTAGGAGGTGCAGCATGGCAGCTCGACTTGCCGAAGAATGGTTCGCCATATGCGGAGGTTGCGAGGTCACCATCCTCGATATCGGTGAACCGCTCCTCGACGTACTCAAACAAGTAGAAATCGTGCACATGCCGGTCCTGATGGACCACAAACTCTTTGGTCAGACCGGCGAAGGTACAGAGATGGAAATCCCCGCAGCGGATGTCGGGCTTATATCGGGAGGAATCCGCAGCGACGAACACAAGAAACTGGCGCAGGAGATGCGTAAGAAGTGCAAGATCCTGATCTCTCTAGGTTCTTGCGCCTGCTTTGGCGGTGTACCGGCGCTGGCGAATCAGTACAGCACAGAAGAAATGTTGGAGAAGGTCTACCGTGACAGCGTGACCACCGAGAAGAACGGCTTACCCCACGAGCAGATTCCCGCTCTGACCGACCGGGTCTACGCGCTCCACGAGGTTGTCAAGGTGGATGCCTATCTGCCCGGATGTCCAACCACGCCAGACATGGTGGCCGGAGCGCTGCTCGCTCTTCTTGAAGGCAAGCCCCTGCCCGCGCTGGCGTCGAAGAGCGTTTGCGACGAGTGTCCCACCAAGCGTGAAAAGAAGGCGGCGGTCTCCACCCTGAAAGGCCACCTGGATCCGCCGGAATTCAAGTTTGGAGCGCCCCTGAGCGAAATGCGCTGCCTGATGGAGCAGGGCATCCTCTGCCTGGGGCCGGCGACGCGTGCCGGCTGCGGCGGCAAAGACGGCAACCCGCGCTGCATCCGCGCCTACATGCCCTGCGAGGGCTGCTTTGGCCCGCTGTCGGACAAAGCCAATCCCATGGTGGACATGATGGGGGCGCTTTCTTCCGTCGGACTCGATCCCAAGCAGATTCCGGATCGGGCCGCAACCTTCAACCGTTTTGCTGGCGCTGGCCGTCTGCGGCCGATGCCCAAGAGGTGATCCATGGCAAAGACACTGGTCATTCAACCTGTCACCCGCATCGAGGGCCACGCCAAGGTAACCATTCAGCTCAACGATGCTGGCAACGTCGACACCGCCCGAGTGAACGTCATTGAACTTCGCGGCTTCGAGAAATTCTGCCTCGGACGCCCGGTAGAAGACCTCCCTCGCATCACGCCGCGCATTTGCGGTGTGTGCCCGTGGTCGCATCACCTGGCCTCGGCCAAGGCTTGCGATGCCGTCTTTGGAGTCGAGCCGCCCCCGGCGGGAAAGAAGCTGCGTGAGTTGTGCAACAGCATCGCCTACATGGAAGAGCACATCTTGCACTTCTACTTCCTTGCGGGAGCCGATTTCCTGCTCGGTCCCGATGCTGACTATTCCATCCGCAATGTCATCGGCGTGCTCCAGGCAGCCCCCGACGTTGCCAGAAAAGTGGTCAAGGTACGCCACATGTGCGCCCATATGCTGGAGGTCCTGGCGGGCAAGGCGATCCATCCCCAGGCCGCCGTTCCAGGGGGGTTCAGCAAGCCACTCGCTCCGGCCGAGCGCGACCAGTTGCGCAAGAATGCCGATGAGGCACTCGAACTCGCCAAGTTCTCCATTGCTTTTGCCAAGGAGAACGTCTTCCCCAAGTACCTCGAAGTGGTGAAGTCGCTGGGAGTGATCACGACCGGCTTCCTCGGCACTGTCAAGGAGAACGGCGCGCTCAACCTCTACGACGGAAAGCTTCGCCTGATGACGTCAAAGGGCGCATACCAGGACTTTCCGTATGATCGCTATACCGAGTTCCTCTCCGAGCATATTGAATCGTGGAGCTACTTGAAGTTCCCCTACGCCAAACAGTGGGGCGAGGGTTTCTCCATGGATGTCGAAAATCCCAAGGGCGTATATCGTGCCAACACGCTGGCGCGCATCAACGTCTGCGAGTTTATCGACACGCCGCTGGCGCAAGCCGAACTGGAGGAGTTTCGCGCAAAGTTCGGGCGGCCCGCACAGCTCACGCTGCTCTATCACTGGGCACGGCTGATCGAACTGCTCTACAACGCCGAAAACGCTATCCGCTTGCTGGACGATCCCGAAATTACCAGCACGGAAACCCGGGTGAAGGTTACGCCGCGCGCAGCGCGAGGCGTAGGATGCACCGAAGCGCCGCGCGGCACGCTCATCCACGACTACACCACCGATGCCAACGGCCTGGTCACCAACGTCAACCTGATCGTCGGCACCACCCACAACAACGCTCCCATCAATATGTCGGTCACACAAGCCGCCAAGAGTTTGATTAAGGACGGCAAGTACGACCAGGGAGTGCTGAACACAGTGGAAATGTCGATCCGCGCCTACGATCCATGCTTCTCCTGCGCGACCCACCGCCTGGACGGGAAGCTGTCGGTCAAGCTGGATATTTTCGACGCGGACGGCAAATTGCTAGGCTCGCTCGCCAACTGAAGGCCAGCGAGCAGGAGGAAGCATGCGGGAGATCGATCAATACTCTGAATCCGATCTCCCCGACTTCTGCCGGAAGCCGACCGTGGTGCTCGGCATCGGGAATATTCTATTTGGAGATGACGGCTTCGGGTGCGCGGTAGTCGACTATGTCGAGGCACACTACCCAGTACCCGAAGCCGTCTGCTTGCTCGACGCCGGCACCGGCGTGCGCAAGCTGTTATTCACTCTCTGCCTGAGCCCCGCGCGTCCCGAGCGCTTGCTCATCCTCGACGCGATCGATGCCGGACGCAGTCCCGGCGAGATATTCGAGATCGATCCCGCCGAAATTCCCCCAGTCAAACTCGACGATTTCTCCATGCACCAGTTGCCCACCTCCAACCTGCTGCGCGAGTTGCAAGAAACCTGCGGGGTCGAGGTGCGTGTGCTGGCTTGCCAAACCGGGCCGCTGCCGGAAGAGATCTCCCAGGGTTTGTCGAAAGCGGTCGGCGACGCCGTGCCGCAAGCGGCAGAGTGGCTGGTCCGCAAGTATTTCCCCTGCGCCACCGCGCCGCAAGCTGACCTGTGCCCAAGCGCGTAATTCAAATTGGACACCTGCTGGCGTCTCTCTTCGTCACTTTGTATGCCGAGTGTGTTTCAGGTCACCCAGAAGTGTGCGAGGCGTCACTGCGCAGCGCCCACCTTGGCACTCATTATCGGAAAGCGTTTTCGCGGCACCTTTGTGGACAGGCTGGTGGCATCGTATGAGCCCGAATCTCGCAATGATCAGCGATGGAAAGAAGTTCATGTGGGATGGGCAGCTCTACGACACCAGAGAAGAGGCATCCCGCACAGGGGAATCATATCGGAACGATGACTTTGAGGTTCAGATGGTGGAAGAAGGCGGGAAGTTCCTGGTCTATACCAGGAGGACCGTCAAGCAAGTCGTAGTCACTGCGCAATAGCGGCACTCTCTCGGTAGAGGTGGCAAATGGCAGTAGGCATATTGCCGGTTCAAAGCGATCCGACACTGCTGGCCGACATTCGGCGGTATGGAAAGTTCGACCCCACCGGCTGCTATCAGTGCGGAAGCTGCACCATCTCCTGTGATCTGGTCTCGGACTTCGCCAGCTTCCCCCGAACAAGCATTCGCTACTCTCTTCTGGGGCTGAGAGCCCCGCTTCTCGCAAACCTCGAACCCTGGATCTGCCACGACTGCGGCGATTGCTCCACCACCTGCCCGCGCCAGGCGGAGCCGAGGATTTCCATGGCCACGCTGCGGCGCTTCCTCAGCGGCCAGTATGAACGGACGGGCATGGCGTCCAAGCTCCTCACCTCCCGGGCTTGGTACTTTGGCTCGCTGGCCTCCGCTGCCGTGGCCGTCGTGCTGCTGATCCTATGCTTTCACCTGTGGTATGTGGGACTGCCCTTATCCGGCCTGACTACGCCGCTCGGGTTGGAGCACATGTTCCCCATCATGACGTATTACACGCTGACGGTGATGCTCTTTCCCCTGCTTCTCCTGCTGTCCCGCGTCTTCCGCATCTGGCGGCTCACCATGAGCCGGCAACAGCCGCCCATCCCCTTCTCTGTCTATGCCGAGGAGGCGTGGATGTACGTGTACCAGTCGGTGACTCACTCGCTGATGAGGAAGTGTCCGGAAAGAGGACGGTGGCTGGGACATTGGATCCTCGCCCTGGGCACGGTCATGATGCTGACCATCAAGGTCTTTGCTCTACGGTGGTTTCAAACCGACAACATTTATCCCTGGTACAACCCGCAGCGCTGGCTGGGATACCTCGCCGCCGCCTTCATCTTCTACGGCGTCGTTGACATCCTCATAGGACGGGCGCAGGCGAAGAAAGAAATCTACAAGGAAACGCGGCCGGAGGATATGGTCTTCCCCATCCTGCTTTTGCTGACGGCGGGCAGCGGATTGGCCGTAAACATCTTCAGGTGTTCAGGCTTGGCGTTCGCTGCTCACTGCACCTATGCCCTGCACGTGATTATCGCCACGCCGATGCTGCTGGTAGAGATGCCGTTCGGCAAGGCGGCACACATGATCTATCGTCCGCTGGCCTTGTACTTCCAGGCGGTCAAGGAGCGGGCCGCACAGCAGGCACCCGCGGCGGAGGTCGTTCCCCATGCCGCCTGAGAAGTCCCAAACCCCACCCGTGGGTGCTGCCCTGGTCGTGGGCGGCGGTATCGGCGGCATGCAGGCGGCCCTCGATCTCGCGAGCGGCGGCATCAAGGTGTACTTGGCCGAACGCGGCCCTGCCATTGGCGGGGTCATGGCGCAGCTCGACAAAACCTTTCCCACCAACGATTGCGCGATGTGCACCATGGCGCCGCGTCTGGTCGAGATCGGCCGGCACAAAGACATCGACATTCTCACCTTGACTGAGGTGGAGCGCGTCGATGGGCAGGCGGGGAATTTCACCGTCAGTATCAAGCAGGAGCCGCGTTTTGTGGACCCGACAAAATGCACGGGGTGCGGCGCCTGCATCACGGAGTGTCCAGTAACGCTGCCCTCCGAGTTTGATCAGGGGCTGGGAGAGCGCAAGGCGATCTACCGTCCGTACCCGCAAGCCGTCCCCAACATCTTCACGATCTCTCGCCGCGGGGTCGCTCCCTGCCAGGCTGCATGCCCCGTTCATCAGGACGGACAGGGTTATGTGACGCTGATCGCGCAAAAGCGCTTTGAAGAAGCACTCCAGGTCATTTTGCGCGATAACCCACTGCCCTCCATCTGCGGCCGGGTTTGTACCCACCCCTGCACCGCTGCGTGCACGCGTGCCGGAGTGGACGATCCGGTGAATCTCCCCGCATTGAAACGCTTCGTCACCGACCAATGTCCCGACTATAAGCTGCCGCAACCGAGCGTTCCCGACCGTCCGGAAAGAATTGCCATCGTGGGTTCAGGCCCGGCCGGACTCGCATGTGCCTACCAGCTCCGGCAACAGGGCTACCGTCCAACCATCTTCGAGGCGCTCTCCACTGCCGGCGGCATGCTGGCCGTCGGAATCCCTTCGTTCCGCTTGCCACGCCGGTTGCTGAATGCGGAAGTGGACCGGATGCGCGCCATCGGTATCGAGATCCTGCTGGATACGCCGGTGGGCCGCAGCATCGCCTTCGACGATCTTCGAAAAAGCTTTGCCGCTGTCTTTCTCGCCATCGGCGCCCACGTCGAACGGAAACTCGCTGTTCCCGGAGAAACCCTGGTTGGGGTCACCGGGGGCGTGGAGTTCCTGCGCCGGGTCAATCTCGAAATGCCGGTCATCCCCGGACGGCAAGTGCTCGTGATTGGCGGGGGAAACTCCGCTCTGGACGCGGCCCGCACCGCGCTTCGTTGCGGAGCCACCGACGTCACCATCGTTTATCGCCGCACCCGCGCGGAGATGCCTGCCGACCCGCGTGAGATCGAGGACGCGCAGCGCGAAGGTATCAAGTTGATGTTTCTCGCTGCCCCGAAGTCGTTCCAGGCCGACGCGAACGGGCGCGTTGCCGGTCTGGAGTGCCTGAAGATGAAACTCGGCAAGCCTGACACCAGCGGCCGCCCCGCTCCCGAGCCTATTCCCGGCTCCGAATTTGTTTTGCCGTGTGACGCCGCCATCGTTTCGATCGGCCAGTTCCCCGATGTGGGCGCGCTTGGCGAGCGCCTGGGGCTTGATATCACCAAGTGGGGAACGCTCACGGCCGATCCGCTGACGCTCGAAACCGGGCTGCCCGGAGTATTTGCGGGTGGAGACTGCGTAACCGGTCCCGACGTGGTGGTGAACGCCAAACTCGCCGGCCGGAAGGCCGCAAGATCCATCGATCGCTGGCTCAATCGCCAGGACCTGCGCATCGGGCGCGAACTGGAAGGGCCCTATCGCACCGAATACGAAGTGGATACAACTGGCGTGCTGATGCAACGCCAGATACACATGCAGGCCCTCGACCCCGCGACTCGTGGAAGAACGTTTGCCGAAGTCCATGTCGGCTACACGCCCGAGGAAGCGATCGCCGAGGCGAAGCGCTGCCTCGCGTGCGGTATCTGCTGTGATTGTCATCTCTGCGAAACCGCCTGCGAGGCCAACGCCATCGACTACACACAACGGGAGCAGAAGATTGATCTGAACGTGGGCGCCGTCGTCCTCGCCCCCGGATACGAGATCTTCGACGCCCGATTGAAGAAGGACCTGGGTTATGGCCGCTTTCCGAATGTGATCACGGCGCTGGAGTTCGAGCGGATTCTGTCCGCCTCCGGACCTTACTCCGGCCATGTGCTCCGACCCTTCGACCGGCAGGAGCCGAAGCGCATTGCCTTTCTGCAGTGCGTGGGTTCACGAGATTCCGATAACGACTACTGTTCATCCGTCTGTTGTATGTATGCCACCAAAGAAGCCATCATCGCCAAAGAGCATCTCGGCGAAGGCCTGCAATGCGACATCTTCTTCATGGACCTGCGCGCCTTCGGCAAGGGCTTCGAGCAGTATTACCACCGGGCGCAAGAGCTAGGGGTGCACTATATCCGTTCTCGCGTGCCGAAAATCGAGGAAGTCCCTGGCACGCGGAACCTGATCGTCCAGTATCTCGGCGAGAACGATAAGAAGCTCTTCCAGGAATACGACTTGGTCGTCCTGTCGGTGGGCATGCAGCCACCCAAAGATGTCAAAGTGCTGGCCGAACGTTTCGGCGTGGCGCTGAACACGTTCAACTTCTGTGGGACCTCGACATTCCGTCCCGCAGAATCCTCGCGGGAAGGAATCTTTGTGGCCGGACCGTTTGCCGAGCCGAAGGATATTCCGGAAACTGTCATGCAGGCCTCTGCGGCAGCCACCCAGGTACTCTCGCTCTTGCGGGAAGCCCGTGGCACATTGATCACGCCCAAAGTTTATCCGCCCGAAAGAGATGTGAAGGGAGAAGAACCGCGCATTGGAGTCTTTGTCTGCCACTGCGGGACCAACATCGCCGGCGTAGTCAATGTCCCGGACATCGTCGAATATGCGAAGACCCTGCCCAACGTCGTGTACGCGGAGAACAATCTTTATACCTGCTCCAACGATACCCAGGATCGCATCAAGGAGCAGATTGCCGAACACAATCTGAATCGGGTGGTGGTGGCCTCCTGCACCCCGCGAACGCACGAGCCGCTGTTCCGTAACACTCTGGCAGAGGCCGGACTCAATCCTTATCTGTTTGAGATGGCCAACATCCGCGACCAGTGCTCCTGGGTGCACATGCACGAACCGGAGAAGGCTACCCAGAAATCCAAAGACCTGGTCCGGATGGCGCTGGCCAAGTCCCGGCTATTGCAGCCGCTCCACCGGCAAACGGTCCGGGTGGAAAAGTCCGCCTTGGTCATTGGCGGAGGGTTGTCGGGCATGACCGCCGCGCTGGCTTTGGCGCGCCAGGGCTTTGATACCTATCTTGTGGAAAAAGAAAATGAGCTAGGCGGAAGTCTGCGCCATACCTACTACTTACTCAGTGGAGAAAATCCGCAGGACGAATTAGCGCGTCTGCGCGACGAGATCGCACAGAACACCAGAATCCATCTATTTACCGGCGCTGCCATCGAAAAGATTGACGGCACGATTGGCAACTTCAAGACAACGATCTCAGCCGGCGGCGCGACCACCGAAATAACCCACGGAGTCGTAATCGTGGCCACGGGTGCGAAGCAGTACCAGCCCAAAGAGTATCTGTATGGACAGGACGACAGTGTCATCACGCAGCGTGAACTCGAAGCACGCCTCGCTTCCGGGGATGGCTTCCTGGCGCCGGAAGGCAATCGGCCCGCCAAGACCGCCGTCGCCAAGACCGTCGTCATGATCCAGTGCGTGGGCTCACGAGATGCCGACCACCCCTACTGTTCCCGCGTGTGCTGCGCCGAGGCCATCAAGAATGCCCTGAAGATCAAGGCGCTCTCGCCGCAGACGCATGTGTACGTCCTGTACCGCGACATCAGGACTTACGGCTTCAAGGAGAGTTATTACACCAAGGCGCGCCAGCAAGGCGTCGTCTTTGTGCGCTACGACGAGAGCCAGAAGCCCGAGGTGTCGCGAAACGGCAAAGGACTTCAGGTCGCCGTCTGCGACCAGACCCTCGGGATGCCGATAACGATCTCGGCTGACCTGGTGGTTCTGTCTGCCGGCATTCATCCGCATGAAGACAACCGGAAGATCGCGCAGTTCCTCAAGGTTCCGCTCAACAGTGAGGGATTCTTCCTCGAAGCCCACATGAAACTGCGTCCCGTCGACTTCATGACCGACGGCGTCTTCCTGTGTGGCCTGGCGCATTCTCCCAAGAACATCGAGGAATCCATTCTCCAGGCCCAGGCAGCGTCCGCGCGAGCCGCATCCGTCCTCGTTCAGGATAGCCTCGAACTGGGGGCGAATATCTCGCAAGTGCTGGACGAGAGCTGCGACGGTTGCGCCTACTGCGTGGACACCTGCCCCTACAAAGCCATCACCATGCTCGAGTACATGTGGCAGGGATCGATCAAAAAAGTCGTCGAAACCGCCGACTCCACCTGCAAGGGCTGTGGCTGCTGCCAGGCTACCTGTCCAAAGAACGGCATATTCATCCGTGGATTTACCCTCGAGCAGATCGAGGCCCAGATCCATGCTGCTTTGGGAGTAGCGTAATGGACGACACCTTTCAACCCTTGATCATCGCCCTCTGTTGCAACTGGTGCTCCTACGCCGGCGCGGACTTGGCGGGCGTTTCCCGGACCCAATACCCGCCCAGCATCCGCATCATCCGCGTCATGTGCTCAGGCATGGTGCATCCCAACTTGGTGATTGATGCCTTCACCAAAGGGGCGGACGGCGTCCTCATCTGCGGCTGCCATCCAGGAGATTGTCACTATCAGGATGGCAATCTCAAAACAGAAAAACGCGCGGATGCCATCAAGCTGATGCTCGCCGATTTCGGTATCGAGGAAGAGCGCTTTCGCCTGGAATGGGTTTCGGCGGCCGAAGGGCCGAGGTTTGCGCAGGTTGTGCGCGAATTCACCGAGCAAGTGCAGAAGCTCGGGGTCAGCCCCTACAGGTCGTAACCGAAGCTACTTGGCCGGCGGCAAGAGGTCCTCTTCCCACTTCTCCACGCCTGGCGGAACGAAGCCCTTGAGCAAGGCGACGAAAGCGTCGAGGGTTTTGCGAGCGTCGCCAACCAAGTAATAGAACGCTTCCCAGTTATCACTGTCCTCGCCGTCATGATTTGGAATCACGTATTGGAAGTGCCACGCCTCTTGCAGTTCGCGGTAGGAACTCGAGGCGCGAGTCTCCACGTTTTCCAAGTCCTTAGCCGATAGCTCTCCTTTTTGGCGCCGGGTCCGCCGCAAGAGCTTGCGTCGCATGATATCCGTGAGGAGTTCCTGCAGCGATACATTGCGCTCCGGCGCCTTTAAGTAACCGATCTCTTCCTTCGAAAGCGGGGAGAGAAAAATACTGAGTCGGTTAACCCCCACCAGGCGCGGGTGCTTCTGCAGTGCCCGTCCCACAATTGGACTCCCCTCGAAGAAGACATCGCCGCGTCGAAGGAAAGACTCGAGCTCCTGAACATCCAGCGCTTGTAGGTCATCACGCACCTCCAGTACGGCGTATCGATTGTCCGTCCTTAACGCATCAACCTGAGCCCGCGTGCGAAAACGATAGTCGACGCCGTCGAGTTCGCCGGGACGGGGAGCGCGGCTGTTAACCAGCACTAGTTTCTGCAACTGAGTGTGCAGCTCCGGATAGAACTTGCCCAGCGACTTGTAGAGCGGACTCTTCCCGACACAGGAAGGCCCGCTGAGAATTACAAGACGTCCGGCCTCGTCAGGGCTCATTGTTTATTACCTCGGTTTACCACCTCGGGGGAACCGAACCGGCGGGTCGAGGTGACGCTTCCTGTGCGGGATTCCAAGTTGATTCGTCATCTGCGCGACGATTTCCGCGTAAAACAGGGCCGCAACCGTTCTCACGAACCCCACCCGGTTCGGCCTTTCGCACTGTTTCCGCAAAATTGTTGCGCTGGCTCACTCATGGAGGAGCGTTAAGGATAGCTATCGAAGCTCTCGTCGCCACGTCTACCGGTAGAAGTGTATATGGTAGTTGGCAGGGATCAGGCAGCTAACGACCAGGAGAACGATAATCAGAATCACAAGTTCCATATTGTTCCCCTCCCTCTCGATGATTGCAGAGTCGCCTTTCCCATCGCGGCGGCCATGTCCTTAGTCGCTCGGCGCTTCCGAGAGAACACACCGATTGCCTGCGAACTACAACTTCTTTATGAAACTCTGCGGAAGACAAGTCAAGAGAAAAAGAACGGAATTCGTCGATATTAGCAGAACAGGACCTGCGTGAAGGTAAAGAAACTCCGGGAGCAGCTGAGCTACGCAGCGCTCGGGTTTCGAAGCAACGAACCATCCAAGCCACGTACCGCCGATTTCGCTGCCAACTCAAGCATACGATGCTTGACGTGACCATCCTCGGTCAGATGTCCCCAAGCGGAATGCTTTTGCTTGCCCACCAGCTGGTCGAGAGGGGCCCGCTTCTCGAAACAGGGATCAAACCGTTTGCAGAACTCGCATGCTTTTCCAGATTGAGAGTCAATGTAGCCTGGCAAGGGTCTATGTAAGTCCATATTGTTGTGCACTCACTAGGGCTGGTCTTTGTAAGCGCCACTAGCATACCTTACGCCCCGCAACCCATCAACTCTGCCAGTCCCTCGGGATCGCCGACTGCCTTCTCCCGCGAAACCTCCTAATGATGCGAGAGCTGCGAAATGCCCTGATGCCGCCTTTTCAGCAAGTTCTCCGGGGTCAATGGCCTGCGGTTATCCCCGTTTAGTACCTAAGTTACTTTTTCGGAACTCCCATTGGGATGACAATTTGTGTCAGTGCGAAAGCTTCCCGCTGATCCCCTTCGGAAATCAGCGCGCTTCGCATTGACCCCCGACTTCGCGGGAATACAGGAGAGATATGTCTCAGCGGCTGGGCGACCTGCTCGTCAAGGAAAAGGTCATCACCCCAGAGCAGTTGGAACAGGCGACCAAACTCCAGAAGGAGTCTCACACCCGGCTCGCCTCCGCGCTGGTGAAGTTGGGTTTCCTCTCGGATGAGGATGTCACCAACTTTCTCTCGCGCCAGTACGGCGTGCCCGCCATCAATCTTTCTTATTTCGAAATCGACCCTGCCGTCGTCAAGCTGATTCCCTTCGAAACCGCGAAACGCTATCAGATTTTACCGCTCAGCCGCGTCGGCGCTTCGCTCACCATCGCCATGGTGGATCCCACCAACGTCTTTGCCATGGACGATATCAAGTTCATGACCGGCTTCAACATCGAACCGGTCGTGGCCTCGGAAAGC
>Ga0181539_1000867_pt1 | contig 35636 bp, 27 predicted proteins | sample PEATcosm2014_Bin_46_FD_119767 | JGI IMG/M metagenome (GOLD analysis project Ga0181539, IMG submission 119767) | Peatland microbial communities from MTU Mesocosm Facility, Houghton, MI, USA - PEATcosm2014_Bin23_60_metaG | ecosystem: Environmental > Terrestrial > Soil > Wetlands > Peat | place... | reverse complement strand
CATGTAGCAGTTCCGGCAACCAGCTGCGTCATCCTACCTCCGGCCCCATTCATTCTTCAAGAGGACAGTTCCGAGGCTTGTGTCTATACACGCGGCAGCGTCCGCCGCGCGAGCGGCTTCGTTCTGACGGGCAATACAGAAGTTGGCTGCGTTTTCGGGATTCGTACCGATAAACGCCCTTGCCACCGAACTATCAACGTTTATTGATTGGCCAGAAACGGGGTTCGAGGAAGTTGAGCGGATTAGGAACGCGAAGTCGGCTTGTAGAACGGGACCTCTGTGATTAAGACCTCCACCACAGGATTAATCACGGATTGGGTGGCGTGGGAGGAGCGAGATTTCGCGGGTCTTCGGATCGTAGAATCACCCACGGCAATCACCCACGATTCATCCGTCTTGCCCGTATTTTCCAGTGTTTAGCAGTCCCACGGCAACCATTGAAGTTGTTGGAAACACTGGAAATACGAGTTCTGAAAAGGCTGCGCTCTACCAATTTCCCCTCTTCACGCAGGACGACGGTCAAGAAGCTTGGAACGAGGGCAACACAGGGGCAGGCAGCATTACGGTGCGCTCTTCTTAAGAACAATGCGTTACTCTTTGCGCCGCGCATCGTCTTTAGATTCTGTTGATGGTGGCACTCATAACCCAAAGGTCGGTGGTTCAAATCCACCCCCCGCAACCAAACCCTCCTAGAAAATCTATATTCCCACTGTTTACTGGCCTTTCCGCCACACCATTACTGACGTACCCTTTACTTTTTACTAGAAAGATTTAACTATACCGCTCAGGAGGGAAAAGCAATGGCGAATCGAGCGGTGAAAATCTACAGCCACGAGAAGCAGAAGGACGGCACCTGGACCATGTTGCCGATGTCCATCAGCGTAGATTCTCGTTCTACCAAGACGGTACCGGGGAACTTCAAGATTTCCTGGTACGAAGGCTCTAGGAAGCGATTCAGCAAAGGCCATTTTCCCTATTTGGCCGATGCCGTCCGTGCTGGGAAAGAGAAACAGCAGCAGTTGGAAGACGGCAATGCCCACGAGTCGGTGGACGCCCAGGCCAGACCGACGCCGATAGACGTTGCAGTCGATGCCTACCTCCATACCACCAAGCTGAACGGGCGACCCGGTACCTACGCGCTGGCGGAGCACGACCTCCGTGAGTGGCAGGAGTGGAATCGGAAGAACGCCCACCGTGCGTTCGCGGGCGAGATCACCAGGGACGACATGCTCACGTATCGCAACTGGGTGGTCAAGACGGGCCGGGAGGCCCGCACCGCCGTTAACAAGACGATGCGCGTGAATCACTTCATTTGCCAAACTCTGAAGCTGAAAGCCGGGGATGGTCCCATCAAGCAAAAGGACGCCGAGAAGATTATCGTGAAGAAGGCTGGCAACGACGTGGAATACTACAGCGACGAGGAACTGGAAAAGTTCTTCGCGGCCTGCGACCCGCGCCAACATCTGATCTTCAAGACGTTCCTACAGTCCGGTTGCCGTCGCGAGGAGATTGAGTTCCTCTACTGGGACGATCTGGACTTCAAAGCGGGCACGCTTCATGTTTGTGCCAAACCAGAGTTCGATTTCACCGTGAAGACCAAAGAGGAACGCCACGTGCCCCTACCGATGGATCTGGTGGAGCGTCTCCGGGAGGCTAGGAAGCACTCCAAGACCCGGCTGGTGTTTTCCACCAAGAACGGTGGCCCACTCGGAAACAGTCTCCTCGTTGCCTGTAAGCGGATCGCGAAACGGGCGGGATTAAACTGCGGGATTTGCGCAGCCTGCCGAAAGCAGAAAGAGTGCGAGCACTGGTACCTGCACAAGTTCCGCGCTACCTTCGCAACCAAGTGTCTCCAGGCGGGGATGGACGTTGCCACGCTACAGGAGATGCTCGGGCACAAAGATTTGTCTAGCACCATGCGGTACCTTGGCAACCTCAAGCAGAAGGCATTACGGGCGAAGGTGGACGCTGTGTGGGATGGGGGGCGGTGATCTGTGAGAATCTCACCTTCACAAACTTATTTGTAGAACAGTTAAATATGCGCTGGAAACCTACCCCGGAAGTCCAGAGCGGCTGAAAGAAGTAGAGGGCGAGGTGGAGGCAGCTAGGGAGATTCTGGCGAGATTGATTACGCCGAACCTAACGTCACGATGAGATGGGTTGAACTCGCATCACGGATGTATAGCGAGTGTCCCGATTCTTCAGAGTAGGGCTGTGAGTGTTGCCCGCTCTGCTTACCAAGATCACAATTTCGCCAGTCTGCCCGCTCTGCTGAGGTGGGACGCTGGCGTGTCAAGGTAGCGCTCTAACCAACTGAACTACGCGCCTACGTTCAACATTTTACCAAACTGAAACCACCCTTGCTTGTGGGTAACCGCCATAGCGGTACCTCGGGTACTGAATCTCCCAGTCTTGCAGGTAACCCGCTTCAAGCTGCTCGTGAAAGATTGGTTCAGGACCCAAAGCTAAAAGTGTTTTGCAAGCTCGCTGATGCCCATGTAGCGGAAAATCTTACTCTGCGCGTTGAGGGCGGGAACGAACAGTTCGATCAGCTTTTGTTTAACGGAATCATTCGGGTCAGCCAGGTGGAGTTGTTTGACAGTAAACGTTAGAGGAAGTACACGGTTGACGGGTTCAGCGGCTGAGTCCGCAGGCGGCGTCAACGCGCCGTTTTGGTCTAATGGATCCACGCTGGGTCAATGTTGAGACATGGCGACCAGCAAATTCTTAGGCGGCGCAACCCCTGATTCCGCGAATTATCCCTATCCAATCGTTTGTAAAACCAGCTTTCGTTCCAGGCGGATTACTTTCCATTTGCCCGTCACTCGGGAACTACTCTCAGACCAAGCTGTATCCCACGAGTTGATCTCACGCAATTCCGTGTATTACACTCGCCCGGCTTCACGATCGGAACGAAAGATGCGCATTCTATTTACGAGGGTCTTATTAGTCGCCTTTGCGGCTGCGGCTTTGGGCCAATCAGCACCCTCGAATAGGATGCCCTCCGATGCCAAATCGAGGCCCAGCGATCAAGCAGCGTCAAATCCCGCCACCGCGGCTGCCGACACTCGCGCGCAGTGCGTAGTGGACCAGTACGCGCAGTACGTCGTTGTGGACGACATAAAGATCAACAGCAAGCTAACCGAAGGGGAAGACATCGCCGATCTTGGAGGACTGATTCTCGCGTGGATGGCATGGAAGGACCAGACCAACAACATGCAGTTGGAAAACTGCGACGGACTCACTCCGGAACAGCGCTTCTTTGTCGGAAACGCGCAGTGGGCATGTGAGAACGACCGGCCGGAGGACTTACGGCTGAGCGCCATCACAAATCCGCATTCGCCCGGCAAATACCAGGTCAACGGGTTGGTGGTGAACATGCCAGAGTTTGCGAAGGCATTCTTCTGCAAGGCCGGTCAGCCAATGATGAAAGAAAACCGCTGTCGCATTTGGTGATGGACATTTCGAACTGACGAGTTGCCTGCGGAATTGAACGAAATGCTCAACTCGGCCACTTTTGCCGTGGTCACCAAGCGATTGCTCCCCTAACCGTAAGAGCCCAAGAAAGCGGTTCGCTCCAAGGTCCTTCGACTAAAACCTTAGGTGAGCACGGCAGAACAGCGCCTTCGAGTGGCAGGGAGATCCCACCATCGCGGCATCCTGCAACTCGCAATGCGCAGTATTGGAGAGCCTGATGGGCGCAATAAGAAATATGAATTGGACTCGATTTACGCCTGCCATTACTGTCCGTCTATCGTCTGACCCCGATTCCAAGTCACGAGAGTTGATAAAGGAGTAGTTCTCTTAGAGCAACACGGTTAGGAGTCTTCGGTTTGGAGCGGCCCCGCGTCACAAGGCCGTGTTCCAGAGTCTTTATGTACTCTTTATGAATTTTTTACGCGACCCTTACGAGTTTTCGGATGTGATAGCGATTTAACCACGACAAAGGCGTGTGTCAATTTAGTCAGAGTGGACGCACTCATTGAATCAACAGAACCGGACTTCGGACCGGAAAGGACACGAACTTGAAAATTTCAAAAGCTCTCGTACGTAAAGCCGTAGCGGTTTCAACTTTCCCATCCATGCTGGTCTTGAGTCTCGCGGTCGGCCAGGCTTCGCGGTGTTACGCGCAGACTCAGACCCAACCGGATACTCCGCCGAAAGTGGCTGCCCTACACGAACCGTTGTCCAGTGAGACGGGCACAACGAATAGCGCGGCGCCTGCGGCTGTGCCCGATCCGGAAATATCTCCGGCCGTGGCGAAGCAGTTCGCGGCGATGCAGGCAGAGATCGAGGAGCTCAAAGCGGAACTGAAGAGCCGCACTTTGAACGGGCCGACACTTGTGGCGGGACCAGCATCTGCGGCGGGTTCAATGTCTGCCGCGGCGCCTGGAGCCAAAGGAGCAGATGCCGTGTCGTTAGGCGCGACGGCCGATTTGTCGCAAGAGGCGCGTACCGGCCTGCCCGAAAAGCCAGCACCCAGTGAGCCTTTTGCCTACGCCGATTGGACTTGGCTGAACGGCACGCCGCGCAACAAAGATGTGGTTTGGGACTCCAAGTTCTTCACTCCGGAAGTCCGGTTCGACACGGATTACGTTTTGGACTTCAATCACCCGAGAGACGATTCGTTGGGCGGTTCGACCGAAATCTTCCGGTCCAATGAAATCCAGGTGGAGCAAATCAGCGTTGGGGGCGACTTCCATTGGCAGAATGTTCGCGGCCGGATTTTGACTATGGATGGAATGTTTGGGGTCACCACTCCCCGCAATGATGCCAGCGCTGGACGAGGGCAATGGGACCTTCGAGGCGCCTACAAATATGTCTCGGAGGCTTATGGCGGGTACCACTTTGATGTGAACCACGGACTCAACGTCGACGCGGGAATTTTCGTTTCGTACATCGGCCTTTTCAGCTACTACAACTTTGATAACTGGGCCTATCAGCCTTCGTACGTTTCTTCCAACACGCCATGGTTTTTCAATGGCATCCGGATCCAATGGTTTCCAACGGACAAACTGAAAATTGAGCCCTGGATCATCAACGGATGGCAATCTTATGGCAGGTTGGGCAGCAAGCCTGGTCTGGGTGGACAGATCTTGTATCGTCCTAAGCCGTGGGTTTCCATGGTCTTCAACAATTACGGCATGGGTGAAGATACGCTGGGCAACGCAAATGGTCAATTTGGCCGTTCCCGTATCCATACCGACGACAGCATCGAGGTCAAATATTACGACCATCCGGAGAAGACCCTTGACAAAATGGCGTTCTCGCTCACGGGGGACTTGGGATGCGAGTATGGCGGCAAAGGAAGCTTTGTCAGCGCACAGGGTCGAACAATCAATAACAACGTGAATTGCCACCATAATACAGCTACGGGCAGCAAGCAGACTTTCGCCGGCTGGATGCTTTATAACCGGTTTTGGTTCAAGAAAGATCAGTACGCCATCACCATTGGTGGCGGCGCGATGGCCAATCCGGGACGCTACCTCACACTGCTTCCCCCCATCAATGGAGCCGACGCTATCACCGGCTCGCCCTACTTTACGCAGAACCCTGGCGATCCGTACAAGGCCTGGGATACTTCGATCACATTCAACTGGATGCCCCGGCAGTACATCACTTTCGTCACCGAGTTTGGGTATCGCCATGCCAACGTTCCGTATTGGTCGGGTCGTGGTGGCATAACACCGGGTGACAATTTATTTCCCAGCACGATTCCAAACCCAGGCGGGGGATCTGTGATCGGCACTACAACATTTGTCCCAGGCTCATTCCTGTCCGCGACGCCCGGCTTCACCTGCGTGCCCGGAAGCGCTGGATTCTGTCCCGATCTGAGGAAAGATGAACCCAGTGTAAGGAGCGCGATCATGGTGAAGTTCTAGCGTTGAATCCGGGCTTCCTCAAGGGGAAGCCTGCTTCACGCAGTCACTCGATTTCAAATGGAGATGAATCATGCACAGGTTCTGGGCGCTTGTTCTCCCCGTCACCGCAGCGATTTTTCTTAGCCGGAAATATGGTGAATGCCGCAGAGGCCCAAAGCGAGAAATCGACGGTTGTTACTCCGACGCCGGCCGCTGAACAAAGTGAAAGAGAAAGGAAGCTCGCCGCCGCAACCGAGGCGGCTAAGGAACTCCTGCTCGTGATGGACACGAACAAGAGCGGCAAGGTCTCCAAAGAAGAATGGATGAAGTTTATGGAAGCGGAATTCGACCGCTTGGACACGGACCATAAGGGACAGCTGGACGTTAAAGAATTAACCCAGTCACGGGTGTGGGTGCGTCCATTTGTCGGCAAGTGACGGCGAAGGACTCGCGACTTGCGCGAGTGGGCGGCACTTGGGCCCGAATGCCCCATCCAAAGCGCCTATGCACTCGATTCATAACTTTGATGGAAATCCTTATGACTTGTTTATGCGCTCCGCCATACATTAACCACGTGAAACAGTTCAGATAGCCCGACTACGACGGCGTCGTTCCTGTTTCTCGGTCAAGTTCAAGTGCTATGAGTTTTCCTGGTGCGGAGACAACGATGTGCACGAAACAAAAAAGGCGCAGCATTCCGGATCCGTTTCCGACTTCGGCGCTGTTCCGTGGGCCCTCCCTTCGTACTGCCCAGCGATGTACTGGGCAACGACGGCACAGCATTCGGTCCTACGGGACGCCGTTCCAGCAGGTTCCTTAGGGCGCCCAGGCAAAACCGGACTGTCGATCAACTTCGATGTGTTGCGGAGAGTTGTTACAGGGCATATGCCCCCGACAAGACTGGGGACGCGCCCTGGGGAGTTACGGAGAGGTGTCGATTATTTGAGGTGACGGATAGGAGGTCCAAATGAAAAGTCGAATTGTGAAAATCGGTCTTCTCTTCATCTCCGTGCTCCTGCCGCTGATATTGGGTGGCTGCAACAAGCGTGTCGATGCGGCAGCGGAGGCTCCTCCCCCGGCGAACGTCGTTCCGGATGTGGATCTCAACCTTTTCACTGTCGACCACCCGGAGCAATTCCCGCTGGTTGAAGCCACCGCGCATCCTACGACCTCCGAGTTAGTCGTTACGGGAACAGTCGCGCCCGATGTCTCTCGCAATGTCCCGGTCGTCTCGCTCGCGTCGGGGCGCGTCGTGGCCATTCACGCGCGACTCGGCGACACCGTGAAAAAAGGCCAGTTGCTGCTCACCATTCGAAGCGACGATGTGGCCGGCGGCTTCGACGCCTATCGCAAGGCCGTCGCCGATGAGCTTCTCGCGCGCAAGCAGTTAAATCGAGCCGTGGACCTGTATGCACACGGCGCCATTGCAGAGCAGGACCTCGAGGTTGCGCAAGACACAGCATCTGACGCCAAGGTAACCCTCGAGACCGCGACCGAGCATCTTCGGCTCCTGGGCAACGATCCCGACAAACCCATGGGGATCGTGGACATCGTTGCGCCCACCACGGGCGTGATCACCGATCAGGAAGTGACGAACGCAGCGACCGTGCAGGCCTACTCATCACCGAGTCCGTTCACGATTTCAGATGTCTCGACAGTGTGGATTGTCTGCGACGTGTACGAGAATGACATGGCCAATGTCCGGCTTGGGGACACAGCAGAGATCACCCTGAATGCGTATCCCGATCGCCCCTTCAAAGGAAGGGTCAGCAACATTGGCATGATCCTCGATCCGAATATTCGCACGGCCAAAGTTCGGATAGAAGTTCAGAATCCAGGAATCCTGCGGCTGGGCATGTTCGCAAAGGCCACCTTCCGCGGTCAAACCACAGAGATGCACACTGTAGTTCCAGCATCCGCCGTCCTGCACATGCACGACCGCGATTTTGTCTTCGTTCCCGCGCCCGACAAGAAGTTTCGCCGCGTGAGCGTGGTCAGTGGTGATGTCTTGCCGGACAACTCGAATCTACAGGAGATCAAATCCGGGCTTAAGCCAGGGCAGCAAGTAGTGACGAACGCCCTGGTCTTGGACCACGTGCTTGCTCAGTGATTAGCGAAAGAGAAGTGGGAAGGAAAATCGTAAACCGGAAATGATCCGCGCCCTCGTAGATTTTGCCCTGAACAACAAGTTTGTGGTGTTGGCGATTGCGACCTTATTGCTCGCTTGGGGCGTCATCTCGTTTCACAACCTGCCGGTGGAGGCCTATCCCGATATCGCCGACAACTACGTGACGGTTATTACGCAATGGCCGGGGCGTTCCGCGGAAGAGGTAGAGCAGCAAGTCACGATTCCCATTGAGATACAAATGGCCGGAATGCCGCACATGACCTTTCTGCGCTCCGAGTCCATTTTTGGCCTGTCGTTCGTGATCATGATCTTCGACGACAGTTCGGTGAACGATTGGAATCGTCAGAAGGTGCTCGAAAGGCTGACCCAGGTCAATCTCCCTCCTGGACAAAACCTGCAACCTCAAATCGGCACCGACTGGAGTACCACGGGTCAGATCTATTGGTACACGCTGAAAAGCACCAACCCCCGCTATGACCTGATGGAATTGAGGTCGCTCGAAGACTGGGTCCTGCTCAAGCAATTCAAATCCGTGACCGATGTGGTGGACGTTTCCGACTTCGGAGGCACGGTGCGTGAGTACCAGGTGCGGGTTGACCCGAACAAACTCGTCGCCTACGGATTGAGCATCGGGCAGGTCGAGCAGCAGTTGGCCAACAACAACATCAATGCCGGCGGCAGCTTTGTGGAAGAAGGCCTGCAGCAGATGAATGTGCGCGCGCTCGGGCTCTTCAGCACGGTGCAAGACATCGAGCAGACCGTCTTAAAAACCCAGACCGGCACCGCGCTTCGAGTGAAGGACATCGCGGATGTGGTCCAGGGCCCAAAGATCCGCCTGGGCCACATGGCCCGTGCCAACCACATGGAGGACGGGCGCATTATCGATGAGCCCGATGTAATTCAGGGCGCGGTGCTAATGCGCAAAGGCGCGGAAGAGCAGCCAACGCTCGATGCCATCCACCAGAAAGTCGAGCAGCTCAACCACGGCATTCTGCCTCCCGGCGTGAAGGTTGTTCCCATGCTGGATCGTAGCGATCTGCTGCACTTCACCACACACACGGTAATGCACAACCTTGCGGAAGGGATGATTCTGGTGACGATCGTCCTTTTTCTTTTTCTTGGCAATGCGCGGGCGGCCTTCATTGTCGCGCTTACCATTCCGTTCTCGTTGCTGTTTGCGTCCATATGGCTCGACTTGAGCAAGATCCCCGCAAATCTTCTCTCGCTCGGCGCGCTGGATTTCGGAATGGTCGTGGACGGCGCGGTGGTCATGGTCGAAAACATCGTTCGCCATTTGAGCCGACGGCAAAACGGTCATGGGTCTGGAACCAGCGCGACCGACTCTGGGTATGTTGCCGCTCCCACCAAGACAATCGCGCAGTCGATCCGCGAGGCTTGCCATGAGGTGCAGCGGCCGGTCTTTTACGCGATCGCCATTATCATTACCGCCTATCTGCCGATCTTCACGCTGCAACGAGTGGAGGGCCGGTTGTTCCGGCCCATGGCCTTAACCGTTGCGTTCGCGCTGCTCGGCGCACTGACCTTCTCCATTCTGATCGCACCAGTCCTGGCCAGTGTGTTGTTTCGCGGTGGAGTTCGGGAGTGGCATAACCCGGTCATGGCTTACCTGACCGAGCACTATCGCAGGCGGGTGCGCTGGTGCATCGAGCATCGCGTATTTACGGTCGGCATTGGTTTGGTAGCCCTGGGGGTAAGCCTGTTCCTGTGGTTCAGCGGGGTGATTGGCTCGGAGTTCTTGCCTCATCTGGACGAAGGCGCCATCTGGGCGCGTGGCACCCTGGCGAACAGCACGAGTCTTACGGAAGGCGAGAGGTTCACAACCAGCGCCCGGTATGTGTTCGCGTCGTTCCCAGAAGTGAAAACCGTGGTATCGCAGGCGGGCCGGCCGGATGATGGAACCGACACTGGGGGATTCGGCAATACGGAATACTTCGTCGACCTAAAGCCGCACGACCAATGGCGACCGGTATTTCGTGAGAACAAGGAAGAACTGATCGCGGCCATGGACCGCGAGCTGGAAAAAAGATGCCCGGGGGCGATCTGGAATTTCTCGCAGCCGATCGAAGACAACGTCGGAGAAACCCTCACGGGCACCAAGGGTTCGCTGGCATTCAAGATTTTCGGGGACGACCTGAAGACTTTGGAGCAGAAGGGCGAAGAAGTCACCGAGGTCATGTCGCGCATCCCCGGTATGCATGACGTCAAGCTCTTGCGCGATTTCGGCCAACCTAACCTTGATATCACCATCGACCGCAAGCAGGCAGCGCGTTTTGGAATCAATGTCGCCGACATACAAGACGCCGTCCAGACGGCTGTGGGCGTTAGCCAGGTGCTCCAGGGTGAGGCGCGCTACGACGTTGTAGTGCGCTATCAGGAGCCCTATCGCAAGACCCAAGACGCCATCGCGAGGGTTCGGCTGCTTTCCCCCAGCGGAGAGCGGGTGTCGCTGGCGCAGTTGGCTACAGTCGAGGTCAAGGACGGCGCGTACGACATATTCCGGGAAGGCAACAGCCGCTACGTGGCAATTACCTTCAACGTAAGAGGCCGGGATCTGGGGACTACGGTCGAAGAGGCGATCAAGAAGATTGGTGAAAAAGTGAAGATGCCGCCGGGCTATACCCTCGGTTCGTCGGGCGAATATGAGAGCGAAAAGCGGGCGGAAGCACGTTTGCTGCTGATCGTGCCCCTGACCATTCTCGTGATCTACATCATCCTTTACACCATGTTCAAGTCGGCGAAGTGGGCGCTTCTCATCCTCACCAACGTGGCCATGGCTCGGATCGGTGGTCTCGTGGCTCTGTTGGTGACGGGCACGCACTTCAGCGTCTCTTCAGGCGTGGGTTTCCTGGCGCTGTTCGGCGTATCGGTGCAAACCGGAGTGATCATGCTCGAATACATCAACCAACTCCGTACGCGTGGTTACAGCATTCCCGACGCGGCCGTCGAAGGCGCCGTCCTCAGGCTTCGTCCCATCATGATGACCATGCTGGTGGCAACTCTGGGACTGCTGCCCGCTGCCCTTTCCCACGCCATCGGATCCGACTCGCAGCGGCCGTTCGCGATTGTGATCGTGGGCGGACTGATTTCCGATCTCGTCATGAGCATCGTCCTGATGCCGACTTTATATGTCTGGATTGCTCGCGACGGCGATAAGCTTCCGGAGCAGGAGGCGCCCCTTGAAGGTTAATCGAACGACTCCGAACGTTGGGAAACTCTACGGCGGCATGATCGGCGGCATAGTGCTTAGCTGCATTTTGGTCGCGCCTCTGGCCTTTGGCCAGGCCACCAACGGGCCCGTGAGGATCACGCTGGACGAGGCCGTACAGATGGCGCTGCAGCACAACCACAACCTGCTGGCAATGACGACCACGATTCAGCAGAGCCAAGCCGAGGAGATCACGCAAAACCTGCGCCCCAATCCCACGCTTTTTGCGGACTGGGAATATTTGCCTCTGGGCTCGCCTTCGCATCAAAACCAGAACCTATATGGAGGTGAGTCCACAAGCCAATATCTGCACGACAATACGGAAGGTGATATCGGCGTCAGCTACCTGATTGAACGTGGCGGAAAACGCCATGACCGCCTTCAGGCACAGAAAGACATAACCGCCCAGACGCGCTCGCTGGTGGCGGATAACGGGCGCGGTCTGACGTTTCAGGTTGCCACCCTATTTTTCAACGCCCAGCTTGCCGAATCGTGGCTGGAGTTGGCCGAGAAGGACGTAAAGAGCTTTCAGCAGACCGTGGAAATCAGCGAGCATCAATTCAAGGTTGGCGGCCTCAGCGAGAACGACTACCTGATGATTAAGCTGCAGTTGTTGCAATTCGAAAGCGACGTCGAACAGGCGCAGTTGGCCAGGGTCCAGTCGCTCTCGGACCTGCGGCAGGTCCTGGGATACGAATCCGTGTCTGCGGATTACGACGTTGTCAGCTCCTTCGAATATCGGCCCGTGAAGGCCAATCTCGACGACTTGCAGCTGAAAGCCTTGCAGAATCGCCCGGACCTGCGCGCAGCACAGCAAGGCGTGACCGCTGCGAACAGCCAGCTGGAATTGCAAAAGGCGATTGGCCATCAAGACGTCACCGTCCAAGCCAACTACTCGCACGTCAACGGAATCAATGCCGCCACGTTGTACGGGAGCATTCCGCTGCCGATCTTTAATCGCAACCAGGGCGAAATCGCTCGGGCGCGCATCGTCATTACCCAGGCGCAGGAGCAGGAGAAAGCGACGAAAGGTCAGGCCCTCACCGATGTGTACGATGCCTATCAGGGCCTGCGAAGCAATGACAAGGTGGTGCTGCTGTATATTTCCACGTACCTGGATGTGGCCACGCGGTCGCGCGATATCAGCGAATACGCTTACCGGCACGGCGGCGCCAGCCTGCTCAATTTTCTGGACGCCGAACGCAGTTATCGAGCCACCCAGCTTGCCTACCGGCAAGCCCTGGCTTCATACTTGCTCGCTCTGGAGCAGCTTCGCGAAGCGGTCGGCGTAAGAGATCTGCCGTAACTTGTCATCTGCAGTCGGCGGTGACTTGGAAACAAGGCGGCGAGTCGGGCAACGATCGCCGAAGGAGCCCGGTCTGTGAACAAGGAAGAAGTGCGGCGCCGGATCGAGGAAGTCGGCATCATTCCGTCCATTCGTGTGTCTTCTACTGATGATGCGCTGTTCGCCGCCGAGGCGGTCTCGCGCGGTGGCATCCCGATCGTGGAAGTTACCTTGACCGTGCCTGAGGCGATCAAAGTGATCTCGCATGTGGTGCAACGTGTGCCGGAAATGATTGTCGGTGCGGGCAGTGTCTTGGACGCGGAAACGGCGCGCCGTTGTTTGGATGCCGGGGCGAAATTCCTGACCAGCGACGGCCTGGATCCCGAGACCGTGAAGTTTGCCGTGAAGGAAGATGTAGTCATCATTCCCGGGTCGCTTACTCCTACGGATGTCATCGCGGCGTGGAAACTCGGTCCTGACTTTGTTAAAATTGTTCCCTGCGCGCACGTCGGCAACGACAGCTACATTCGTTCTCTGAAGGCCATGTTCCCAAATGTTCCGTTGATCGCTGCTGGAGGCGTGAATCAGCGGACTGCGCTCGGCTTCCTCTTGGCGGGCGCGGTTGCCCTTGGAATTGGCGGAGAGTTGATCCCCAGGGAAGCGATTCGACGCCGACAACCAGATCGAATCGCCGAACTGGCGCGCCGGTTTAAGAACGCTGTCAGCAGCGCTCGCGGAGACTGACCTGGCTGCTACGCTCATTCTACCCGAAGGCGGGCCTGCGGTCGTGGGCTCTCTTTCTGCTCGCGACCTGGTGTCTTAAGTCACTAAATAGCCGGAAACGCTCTTTTTCTTTATGACTTCTTTACGAATTCCTTACGCCCTTTTTATGGTGCCCCGAATTTAATCGAGTGGGCACGGAAGCCACTTCCGAGCGGACTTGAAATGGTTTAATTTTTGCTCACGTTGTGCGCGTTCGCTGAGGGCTTTTTGTTGTGGTTCCTGGTGGCGCTGATCCGGGAGAGCCGACGCCTCGCGCCACACACGGGGAAAGCTGATCGCACGCGACGCGGACCGGTGAGCCGAACTGGAGAATCGATCCCTATGATTCTGGAACGACTCGAGACGAATGCAGGAAAGGCAATTGAAAGCGCACGGTGCTGATGGTGCTGGGCGCATTGCTTTTCACGCTTCCCCTGCATGAGCAGCGGACGTGGACGCCGGATCTTCGCAAGGACGAGAACCGGCTGAACTTGGTCAAGTTTTGATGGTGACGAAAAGTTAAGTGCTTGCTTGATCGTCACTTGAAGGAGGAGGTATGCAAGACCTGATCTTTGTCGTGGTCACGATAGCGTTCTTCCTGCTATCGCTTGGTTATGTGGAATTCTGCGATCGAATGCGCTGAGGACAAATCGCCCGAGGGAAATCAATATGAATGCTGAATCGATCATCATGCTGATTATAAGTGCAGGGTTGATGGTTTACCTGCTCTATGCGTTGCTGAGGCCGGAGAAATTCTGAAATGACAACCAATGGCTGGATGCAGATCTTCATATTTCTGGCTCTGATTCTGGCGATCACCAAGCCGCTCGGCGTGTACATGGCAAAAGTGTTCAGCCGAGAGCGCACGTTTCTCGATCCCGTGGTTCGGCCGGTCGAGCGGTTGCTTTATCGCGTGACCGGAGTCGATGAAAAGCACGAGATGCGCTGGACCGAATACGCTTTCTCCATGCTGCTGTTCAGCGGCGCCTCCATGCTGCTGCTGTATCTGATCGAGCGGGTGCAGCAGTGGCTGCCTTGGAATCCGCAGAAGTTCGGGGCAGTCGCGCAGGCGCTCGCCTTTAACACCGCCGCGTCTTTCACCACCAATACCAATTGGCAGAACTATTCGGGCGAGTCCACCATGAGCTATCTCACGCAAATGGCTGGATTGGCCTACCACAACTTCGCCTCAGCGGCGGTGGGGATCGCGCTGGCAATTGCTTTCATTCGCGGCATCGACCGCAGAGAGAAAGATACCATCGGCAATTTCTGGGTCGACATGACCCGCTCCATCCTATGGGTGCTGCTGCCCGCCTGCATCGTTTATGCCCTGCTCCTGGTTTCGCAGGGAGCCGTGCAAAACCTCAGGCCGTATGACACCGCGAAGCTGATCGAGCCGCAACAGGTCCAGAAGACTGGAACCGACGGCAAGCCAATGGTCGGGCCGGACGGCAAAGCGGTGATGGACACTGTGACCGACCAGACCATCGCGCAAGGGCCGGTTGCTTCTCAGGAAGCGATCAAGATGCTGGGCACGAACGGCGGCGGATTCTTCAATGCCAACAGCTCTCATCCTTTTGAGAATCCCACCCCACTTAGTAATTTTCTGCAGATGCTTTCCATCTTCGCGATCCCTGCAGGTCTTACTTACACGCTGGGCCGAATGACGGGGTTGCAGCATCACGGCTGGGCGGTCTGGGCGGCGATGGCGTTCCTGTTCCTGTGCGGGGTTACGACGGCTTACTGGGCCGAGGCCCGAGGCAATCCTCTGCTGCACGGAGTTGAGCAACAGGCCACCGCAATGCAACCGGGCGGTAACATGGAAGGCAAGGAAGTACGTTTTGGCATCGCCAATTCTGCACTGTTCGCCACCGTCACCACTGACGCGAGTTGTGGCGCCATCAACGGCGTGCATGATTCCTACACTCCGTTGGGCGGAATGGTGCCGCTGGTCAACATTATGCTCAGCGAAACCGTTTTCGGCGGAGTGGGTGCGGGCCTGTACGGCATCCTGATCTACGTGGTGCTGTCGGTGTTCATTGCCGGACTCATGGTGGGGCGAACGCCAGAGTATCTGGGCAAGAAGATTGAAGCCTACGACGTGAAGATGGCGATGCTGGTCACGCTGGTTTTCCCGCTGATCATTTTGGTGCTCACGGGCATTTCATCGGTCAAGGGATTCGGCACCTCGAGCATCACGAATGCGGGTCCACACGGCCTGACCCAGATCCTTTATGCGTTCACGTCCATGGCCGGGAACAACGGTTCCGCGTTCGCCGGCTTGAACGGCAACACGCTCTGGTACAACACCGCGGGCGCGATGACGATGCTGGTGGGGCGATTCTTTATGATCATTCCCATGCTGGCGATTGCCGGCAACCTGGCGAAGAAAAAAGCGGTGCCCGCTTCGGCGGGTACGTTCCCGGTAACCACGCCCCTGTTTTCCCTTCTGCTGGTTTCGGTGATTGTGATCGTCGGAGCGTTGACATTTTTCCCGGCTCTTAGCCTGGGACCCATACTTGAACACCTGCTGATGATGGCAGGGAAAACTTTCTGAGGCTGAACTTCCTGACCCAAGATTTTCTGAGGTAAGACATGGCAGAAAAGAAAAGCAAGAGTTTGTGGGACGCAAAAATCATTCGGCGGGCGCTGGTCGATGCTGTGGTCAAACTCGATCCCCGCACCATGATGAAGAATCCGGTCATGTTCGTGGTCGAGGTTGGCAGCGTGGTGACAACCGTGCTGTTATTCGGCGGAAAACAGAGCTTCGCATTCAATCTCCAGATCACGCTCTGGCTTTGGTTCACGGTGCTGTTTGCGAATTTCGCGGAAGCCATGGCGGAGGGGCGCGGCAAAGCGCAAGCGGACACGCTGCGCAAAGCCCGATCTGAAACCGAGGCTCGGCGTTTGCTGGCGGACGGCACGATAGAAACGGTGCCGAGTGCGAACCTGCGTTCGGGGGATGTCGTGATGGTGGCCGCGAACGAATTCGTCCCGGGCGATGGCGAAATCATCGAAGGCGTTGCCTCGGTGGACGAGTCCGCGATTACGGGCGAATCCGCGCCCGTGATCCGCGAAGCCGGAGGAGACCGGTCGGCGGTCACCGGCGGCACGCGCGTGCTTTCCGATGTGATTAAAGTCCGCATCACTTCGAACCCGGGAGAAACCTTCCTCGACAGAATGATCGCGTTGGTCGAGGGGGCGGAGCGGCAGAAGACTCCGAACGAGATCGCGCTCAACATTCTGCTGGCGGGCCTGACCATTATTTTCCTGCTGGCGGTGGTTACGCTGCAGCCTTTCGCGATTTACTCGGGATCGCCGCAGACGGTATTCGTGCTCGTCTCGCTGCTGGTCTGCCTGATTCCGACTACGATCGGCGGTTTGCTTTCTGCCATCGGCATTGCCGGCATGGACCGCCTGGTGCAGCATAATGTGCTGGCGATGTCCGGGCGCGCCGTAGAAGCGGCTGGGGACGTGAACACCTTGCTGCTCGACAAAACGGGAACGATCACGCTCGGCAACCGCCAGGCAGCGGAGTTCATTCCGGCGCCGGGAATCACCACCGCCGAAATGGCCGATGCCGCGCAACTCTCTTCGCTTGCTGACGAGACGCCCGAAGGCCGGTCGATTGTGGTGCTGGCGAAAGAGAAGTACAACCTGCGCGGCCGTGAACTGGCTTCGCACGAAGCCGTGTTCGTCCCTTTCACTGCGCAAACCCGCATGTCGGGCGTAAATCTGGACGGCCGCGAGATTCGCAAAGGAGCGGTCGATGCCATCATCAAGTATCTGCGACAGTTCGACACCTCGCTGCCGCGCGAGATTCAGGCGAGCGTGGAACAGATCTCGCGCTCGGGGGGAACTCCGCTGGTGGTCGCGGAGAATCAGCGGGCGCTGGGCGTGATCTACCTGAAGGACATCGTCAAGGGCGGGATGCGCGAGCGATTCAATCAACTGCGCGCCATGGGGATCAAAACGATCATGATCACGGGCGACAACCCACTGACGGCGGCGGCGATCGCGCGCGAGGCGGGCGTAGACGATTTTCTGGCGGAGGCGACTCCGAAAGACAAGATGGATTTGATTCGCCGCGAACAGGGCGAAGGAAAGCTCGTCGCCATGACCGGCGACGGCACCAACGACGCTCCGGCACTGGCTCAGGCCGATGTGGGCGTGGCCATGAACACCGGCACGCAAGCCGCGAAAGAGGCTGGGAACATGGTGGACCTCGATTCGAATCCGACCAAGCTCATCGAGGTAGTGGCGATCGGCAAACAGTTGCTGATGACGCGCGGAGCGCTCACCACGTTCTCGATTGCGAACGACGTGGCCAAGTATTTCGCGATCATCCCGGCAATGTTTGCCGGAACCTTTCCCGTGCTGAATGCGCTAAACATCATGCGGCTGCAGACGCCGCAGTCGGCAATACTTTCTGCCGTTATTTTTAACGCGCTCATCATCGTTGCCCTGATTCCGCTGGCGCTGCGCGGGGTCGCGTACAAGCCGATGAGCGCCGAATCTCTGCTGCGGCAAAATCTGCTGGTGTATGGATTTGGCGGCTTGGTGGTCCCGTTCATCGGCATCAAGCTGATTGACATGCTCATCACCGGCATCAAGCTGGCTTAGGAAATAGCTGGCATCGAGAAGAACTGGTATCGAGAAGAACATATGAAGAAAAATCTGATTACAGCGGTACTCATGACGATCGCGACGACGGTGCTATTGGGAATTCTGTATCCCCTGCTGGTGACCGGACTGGCGCAGCTGATCTTCCCCAAGCAGGCCAACGGCGAGCTGATCCACGGGAAGGACGGAGTGGTAATTGGTTCGCGGCTGATCGGGCAGCCATTTTCGGGGCCGGGCTACTTTCATTCGCGGCCATCCGCCGCGGGCGCTGCAGGCTACGATGCCAGCGCCTCCGGCGGCTCGAACCTGGGCCCGACCAACGCGCAGTTGATTACTCGCATCAATGGAGACGTTGCCAAGCTGCAAGCCGAGAATCCCGGTGTTCCCATTCCTGCCGATCTGGTGACGACATCGGCTTCAGGACTCGATCCCGATATCTCGCCAGCGGCGGCGGAGTTCCAGATTCGGCGCGTGGCTTCGGAACGCAAGATTCCGGAAGCTGATGTCGCGCGCCTGGTTCAACAGAACTCGGAGAACCGGCAATGGGGTTTTCTGGGCGAGCCGAGCGTGAACGTGCTCGAACTGAACCTTGCGCTCGATGCCCGCTACGGGCGACTTCACTAGCAGTCCGTTTTAAAGTCGGGTCCGAAGAGATGCACGAGCGACACCTTTGAGGAATTCATCCCTCGCTTCGCTCGGGATGACAAGAGTCCAGCAAATTGAGAGTTGCAAAGCGGGGAAGACCAAGGCGACAGCCCAATAGAGAATATTTTCTGAGCGTGTAAGGACGCCTCGGTCGCTTCTGAGTAGGGCTGGTGGATTTCTACAGTGCACTTCATGACGTGTTGTTTGTGGCCATTGTCACCGCCATGGTGGAGCCCTTGGGCGGCTACATGGAGCGGGTCTTTTCCAGGCAGCGGACCTTTCTTGATCGCTTATGCCCTCCAGTTGAGCGGCTTGTCTATCGCATTACTGCGGTTGATCCTGATGTCGAGATGACCGGCAAGGAGTACGCGACGTGTCTCGTGCTCTTTGGCCTTGCCGGCACGGTCCTGTTGTATGCCATTCTCAGAGACGCGCTCGAAGCGCTGCCCCGGCCCGCGACGGCGAGCAGCAACACGTCCGCATAGCTCCCGCTCTTCGACGACCTGGCGATGACAGCCCTCGAGTCTACGAATGCTGGGCGGCCCACGCAGCCGGAGTAAGGTCCGGAAGGCGCCGGATCGGGAGATCGGCAAGCCCGGGGAGAACCGCGGCAAAATAGTCGCGCACTGGGAGTTTCAACCTGCGGCAGCTTTCCACGACCGAGAGGATCGCCGCAACCTTAGGACCCGCCCGCGGACTGCCGATGTGTATCCAGTTCTTTCGGCCCAGCGCCACGGGACGCATAGAATTCTCCGCCAGGTTATTGCTTAACTCAAGTTCGGGATATTCCAGGAATCGTGTAAGTTTCTTCCAAAGCGCGAGAGCGTAGTGGCAGGCTTTGCTGAGCGCACTGGAGGGCAATGCGATGGACTGCGCTGCCTCGATCTTGCTGCGGATATCATCCAGAAGAGGTTTGGCTCTCTCCTGACGCCGGAAATGACGCACGCCAACACTCAGCGCCTTGCGGCGAGCTTCGGCGTCAACGGCAAACAACTCGTCCATCCGTGCCACGATCGGGGTTGCAACGGGGTCTCGGGGATTCAGCTGCACCGCCTCGAAAAACTGTCTTCTAGCATGAGCCCAACACGCGGCATGTACCATTCTTGTCCCGCCGATCTGATCGTAGGCCGTGTAGCCGTCAGTTTGCAGAATGCCTTCGAACTGTCCCAGGAACCGCTTCGGTCCATCGCGTCCACGGCCTAGACGGAAGTCGAACACCACACTCCCTCCAGGTCGACCGTACTGCCACAGATAAGCTTGGTGATTCTTCCCTCGGCCCTCGTGCATCTGCACATCCACCGGGGTTTCATCGGCCTGTATGTAAGTTCCGCTGATCAACTCCCGCCTCATGGCGGCGACCATCGGAATCAGCAACTCGCCCACTTTGAGGATCCAGCCGTCCAGCGTCGCTCGGCTGATTTCCAAGCCAATATCTCTTTCCAGAATCATGCTCTGCCGATGCAGCGGCGTGGGATTGCAATACTTGCTGATGACCGTGTCGATAACGATGCGATCACTCGCCAAGCTCTTCTCGATGATCCGTGGTGGCATTGGTGCCGCGACCACTCCGAGTTCCTCACACCTCCGGCAAGCCCGTTTCTCTCGTTTCGTGACCAGCACGAAGTACTTCGCTGGCTCTACATCCAACTGGGAACTCTTCTCATAGCCGATCACCACGGTTTCTTTGCCGCAGCGTTTGCATACGCGCTGATCCGGCGCGCAAGGCAGAATCCGCTCTGCGCGAGGAAGATTCGGAGCCATATAGACGTTAGATTTTCCCAGTGCCACAGGCAAAACACTGGTGTCCGGTAGGTCGTATCCACCCCCCGCAACCAACCTTTTCAGTCAGTTGCAAGCCTTTTCGGTTACAAGCCCCGCTCACTTTGCGCTCACACTGCCAACAACTGCCCAACAACCCTGCCCATGCGCGGCTCGTTTCTGCTCGCTCACAGCCTGAGTGTACAGGTTGAGCGTGGTGCCGATGTTCGAGTGCCGAAGCAGTTCGCTCTGGACTTTCACATCCGTACCGTTCGCTCGAAGCAATGTGATGTAGCTGTGCCGGAACGTGTGCCAGCCTACCCGCTTCGTGATGCCTGCTCGCACTACCGCAGGCTTCACAAAGGCTTGCAGAGCCGAGTCCGGCCAGTAGGGTTCAGCCTCTCGCTTGTACGGTGAGGCGAACACCCAGTAGGAACCAGCCGCGTAAGCGTCCGCTCACGATGCTCACGCAAAACTGTGAGCAGTTCGGGAGCTAACGGGATGGGTTTTCTCCGGGCCAACGTCTTCGGGTTCCCAACGTGGCAGTGAACTACGCCGCGTTGCACGCTGAGGACTGCCGCGTCCCAGTCGATGTCTGCCTCGGGTCAAGTGGGGAACTTGACCGCTGTGCTACTTTTCAGGCTGCGCTGCTTTATCGCCGTACTCGGCATCTAGCTGAGCGCGGATCGCTTCATCCTCCGGTGAGTCGGCTACCCCCTTCCTGTATTCTTTTTCTTCAGCGCGTGTGATGTCGAGCAACTGCTGCTTCGAGTCCACAGCGAGCGTCTGCACAGCGCCGCCTTTGCCTACGTGGGCTTTGAAGACGTACTCGCTCTTCGTTTGCGCTTGAACGTTCTTCGGCAAGACGCCCATCTTGGTCATCTGTTCGGCAAAGTCGATTTCCAATTGCTGAAGCGCCTTCAGTAGTCTGGGGCGCTTCCGTTTGTGTGTTCTTGCCAACGCACTACAACTCGCTGGGCGCAGGGGTGCCGCCCACAGTCCAAGCAGCAGGTCGGCTTCGGAAAGGAAGATCAGGACTCGGTTTCCGCGTTGGCAACCGCGAAGAATGCGTCTTGCTGTCGGTGTGCATAGCGCAGACTCGGTATTCTTGACCGTGATCATCCACTTCCAAGTAGTCGGCCACTTGTTCACAGCCCTTGCGATCACACAACACGGTCGCGTTTAGCGGATGGTGAAGCTGGAAGAACTCCATGCTTAATTTTACGGTGACCAGATTTGCGGCACAAGCGTTCAGATCGGCGGATGCGGTGCTATCCGGTGAGCAGTCGGATCAACCATGTCACGAACGACGACGAAGGGTGCTCCGCGTCCGCGGAACTCGCGCAGATTCAGAATCCTCTCTTTTCGTAGTGGGACTGTGGAGCTACCGTGCTCATTTTGATTCTCTTTGATACAAGCTCTGACATGTGCCTGCAACTCTTCCAGTGGAACAACGCCCTCTTTGGCGGCTCGGATAACTACCTGTTGGCCGACAATCGAGGAACTGACCCGCATCGCTCTACCGTAGGGCTTTTCATTAATCAGTAGATGATCCGTTCGGTGTGGATGCCTTTTCCGATTCGTTGAATCGCAATGTAATTGGGCACATTCAGAGGCAATTTGCGATGTTCGCCGAAGCATTTTGCATCATTGGTCCGGTCTCTACTTAACGACCGCAGGGGTCGTCACCAGAGGCAGTTCAATGAAGCTTGCCTGGCCGGGCGCGTGATAAACACGCTGTACAGCCTTGCGGTAATCCTCCTGCTTGGCCCAGAAGATGTTGGAAACAAAAGTTTGGGGATTTCGGTCGTACAGCGGGAACCAACTCGACTGGATCTGCACCATGATGCGGTGCTCCGGCAAAAAGACGTGGTTCGCGGTCGGCAGGTTGAAGCGGTAGAGTAGGGGCTTGTCGGGCGCGATGGGTTTCGGCGTCTCCGGACTCTCGCGATAACGGCCCCGGAAAATGTCGGCCGAGATCATCAGCTGATAGCCACCCATCTCGGGCTGTCCGGCTACCTCATCGGGATACACGTCGATTAGCTTGACCACCCAGTCGGAGTCAGTGCCGCTGGTGGAGGCGACCAGATTAGCAACCGGTTGCCCGCTGATCTTCACCGGCGCACTCAAAACGTCAGACACGAACACCACGACATCCGGGCGACCGGATGCTTCACGTTGGTCGTCCACGAGCCACCGCCGCCAGGTCTCGCCTCCATCGGAGTCGGTCACATGAACCGGGCGTGACACGAAAGGCACAGGTTTGGCGGGGTCAGAGACATATTCGTCGAATACCGTGTCGCCAGGCTTCGGTGCAGTGAAGCTTAGCTTTAGGCCGGCGTTCAGGTACAGCGACGTTGGCCGAACCGCACAGCCACTGGCGCAGCCCGCTGGCCAAGCGGACAATCGCAGCCAGGTGTTTGTTCCGGTTTGAAACGCAGAGACGGGCGGGACGTCGGCCTTGGGCGCGCCGTCCTTGAGATATTGGTCCAGAAACGGCCGCAGGATGTTCTGACGGAAGTAGAGTGCTGTATCGCTGTTGAATTTCAAGGGACCGAGCGTGCTGCCATCCCCGATCTCTTGAGCGTGGTGCCAAGGGCCCATGACCAGGAATACCTTGCTGTTATCTGTGTCCTTGGGCTTGATCGCCTTGTAGACCGCGATATCGCCGTAGATGTCTTCCTGGTCCCAGAGGCTGTGGACCAGCATTACCGACACTTTCAGTGGTTGGGCGGCCAGCACGCGGTCCATCGCCTGGTCACTCCAGAACGCGTCGTAGCTGGGATGATCGAGAAGCTTTCGCCAGAAGCCGACTTGTTCGAGTCCGTAGCGCCGCCCGAGTTCGCCCGCCGACCCGGCTTCCATGAACATGTCATAGTCGTCAAAGTGGCTGGTCCACCACTTGACATCATTGTTCCGTGTCGCCTCCTGTTCATAGATGTACGCCATATTCTGCTGGCGAAAAGCACCGTAGTGGAACCAGTCATCGCCCATCCAGCCGTCGACCATGGGATTCATGGGCACCGCAACTTTGAGCGCGGGGTGGGGATTGACGAGCGCCATCAGCGGCAAGAAACCGTCGTAGGAAATGCCGAGGATACCGACCTTACCATTGCTCTCGGGGACGTTCTTGACGAGCCAGTCGATGGTGTCGTACGTATCGGTGGCGTGATCGACCGGCGTCGGGTTCTGCGGCCCGTGCAGCGGCCGATTCATCACGTAGTCGCCTTCCGAGCCGTATTTACCGCGCACGTCCTGAACAACACGAATGTAGCCGCCTTCGGCGATCACGTCGGTCGCGTTGTCATAACCCTGCAGGATGGGACCGAGATGCGAACTCTCGGCATGGCTGGTGAGTGCACTGGCGTCGTAGGGCGTGCGCGTCAGAAGGATGGGCGCGCCCTTCGCTCCCTTTGGCACGATAATGATCGTGTGCAACTTCACGCCATCCCGCATGGGAATCATCACATCTCGCTTGACGTACTCAAAGCTGTCGGTGACGGGCACAAATTTGGCCGGCGTTTCGGTCGGCAAGGCCGGGTACGTAGTCGGAGTTGGGGCATTCTGCGCCGGCAAGGTTACGAAGAAGAGCAGGCTGAACGCAAGAAGGAGAATGACCATCCTCGCGCGCAGAAGAATCGCGGCCTTTGCCGGAGCGAAACTGGCAAGTCCAAGAATGATGGCGTCGCTCAGAGGAAACGCCTTCGCCTTCAGGTGGACGCTTGCTCCCGCATACTGCTTCGCCGGATTTCGGTTTGCATTATTCTCTTGAGGCATTCGTGTCGGGTTAATGTGCTTTTCTCCGTTAATTCTTTAGTTGGTGCAAACACCGTGTGCGCGTTTCAGAAGGACAGCTTCAGTGTGAACTCGAGCGCACGCGGCGAACCGAGAGCAAAGACGCCTGTTCCTAAGCCCAAGCGGTTCGTGGCGGGCTGCTCGCCGGGGGTGCCGTTGATCGAGCCGGAGGCTCCGCTCAACACGCCGCTCAGCGGACTTGAGGGGCCGTCAAAGTTGGCGAAGTTCATTACGTTGTAAAAAGAAATCCCCGGCTCCAGCTTGACGCTCTCTCTGATTTTGCATTCCCAGCTAAGGCTCAAATCCATAGCGTGGAGCCAGCCCATGTTGGCCTCATTCGTCGGCGCCAGCGGGACCGGCTGTTGTACGCCTCCGAGCGCAACTAGCTGAGGCAGGGTGAATAGATTATTAGCGATCAGGGTTTGGCCAGCGGGCGTGGGTACGCCGGCAGCGATGGTGTTGTTGTAATTATTGATTGCCTTGTTGATGTTGCCGGCGTTGATGCTGCGGCCAAAAGAACCGATGCCGGTTCCCGGCAGAACATCCCCATAGCCGCCATTGGAGGCGAAGCTGCCATCGCCCGTTCCGTCGCCGGTAACGTCGGTGACAAAAATCCCACCCGGATTGCCAGTGGGATTGAGCGTGGGAGTGACTGGCAGCGGGCTGTAAAAGTGGCCAATCAAGCCCAGGCGGAACTTGAAGGGTAAATCCATCGACCCGCCAAACGAAAGCTGATGCTTGCGATCCAGTCCGTTAGGGCCGAGGTAATGCAGTGGTTTATTGAAGTCAGTAGCAATGTTGACGAAATCGCTGTCCGATACTAAAGCGACATATCTCGACAACGAATAGGAGACTTGCACATTCATGGTGCGAATGTAGCGGGTGGGATTCTGGAGGTCCTGTTTGAGGGTAAGCTGCAATCCGTTGTATTCAGAGCGGCCACTGGGAAACAGCATCTGGTTGGCGCCGACGTTTTGATTGATGCCCGGGAACGCAGCGGCGGGCTCTCCCGCGAGTGCGCACGGGATTCCACCGCAGAGAGAGTAGCCCGAGTCGAGGCCATTGGAAGCATAGCTGCTGATGGTGGCACCGGCGTTGATTGCGCATTGGATGCCGCCCGTTCCAGTCGGACAATTGAAGCTGGCATTGGTCGCGTTGATGGCCGCGACGGCATTCGCCATATTGAAGTAGCGCGCATCGCCGACGTGATTGGTGTCAATCCCCAACAGCGTATGGGTCTCGATGTTGCGGAGGTAATCCGCCGAGACCACCATTCCCTTGCGAATCTCTTGCTGGATGCCGAAGTTCATCTGCACCGAACGCGGACTGACGTAGTTCGGGGCGAGCAGAGCCGTGCCGTTGATGTCGCTCCCGTCCGCAAGTGAAGTGCCGATATATTCCGGATTGGGGGCGGCCGGTCCGACCGAAGCCGTGGCCTGCTGATATTGTTGCTGGAGAGCAAGAATTGCTGGGGCCGCCTGTCCGATAGTCTCTCCGCAAAAGCCTGGCGTGACGCTGGTGCCGCCGTTTGGACCCGGCAATGTGAGTGCGCTGGGGCTACCTTGTGAGCAGACCGTCGGGGTGGCCAGAAACAGTCCATTCGTCAGGCGCGCCGGCCGGTCATACTGGATATTGTTCCAGATCGAGTTCTCGTAGAAGAGTCCAATGCCGCCGCGGAGCACAGTTTTCCCGTTGTGCTTCGGATCAAAGGCGATCCCGATCTGCGGAGCGAAGTTTTTGTTGGGCTGCCTTACGGGGCCGTTTAGATTCGCCCCGAAGGGAAAATTCGCAATCGCGCCCAGATCGCTGTCCGAGCGCCCGGTATCGCGCACGTAACGCAGGCCGTAGGTCAAGGTCAGATTCGGCTTGATCTTCCAGGAGTCGCCGAAATAGAAAGACAGCCGATTGTCGGGACCGGAGCCGCCGGCAGGAAGCCCGAAGGCTGGAATCTCCGAATCGGAGCCTTGTCCGTTGCCTAACTGCACCGTGTTCGCTGGATAATTGAGCGGATTGGCAGCGCCGCCGGGTAGCGACGGGCACAGTGCGTTGCAATCGCTGATACCGGCGGAAACGGCCGGTGCCAGCGCCAAGAAGCTGGCAAAGCCGCCGCCAAAAAGGTGATTAATCCCGCCGCCGTAGCGCAGGATGTGGGCCCCGACCGCCTTGCTGCCGTCATACTTGAACTGGTGGTCGGATTGGTAAGTTTGCTGGGGCGCCAGGTAGTTCGGTCCGGAGCAGAATGCGTCCGCGCCCGCGGTAAAGCAATCGGGGTCGCTGCCAATGGCAAGTTCGATGCCGGGCAAGGGGTCGATGATCGATCCCGTAACCGCACTGGTAATGGCGTTGCGGAACTTCGTGTACCCGAAACGAATACTGTGGGTGAAGCCGCCGGTGAGAAAGTCGAGCCCCACCGCCTGTACAGGGGTGTGGTTCACGTTGAGGAAGGGCTGAAAGGAGTTGCTAACGCTCGCATTCACGCCATGATTTTGGTCGTAGGAAAAACGGTAGAAGAGCTTGTAATTTTGGCTGATCTGCCAATCGAGCCGTCCCAACGCTTCGGCCTCATGGAAGGGGGAAGCGTAGCTTCCGGTATAGGCCGCGATGTTAAAAGGGGCGGCGGATAGAACAGGATCCAGCAGGTCTTGTTTGGTGCGTTCCGCATCGAGAAAGAAGAACACCTTGTTCTTGACAATCGCTCCACCGAAGTTGCCGCCGAATTGGTTGCGCTGAAAGTAGTTGTCACTTCCGCCGGGCAGGTTCGCGTTGAAGGTGTGATCGCGGAAATCGTAGTAGCCTTCGCCGTGCCACGAGTTGGTCCCCGACCTCGTGGTCACGCTGACCGAACCGGACGAGGTCAATTCGGTGGAGAGATCGAGCGACGACTGCTGGATCTGAAATTCCTGGATGGCGCCCTCGGGAATGTTTTGCGTGGTCGTACCCACGGTTTCGTCACTGATATCGATGCCATCCACCTCGATGCGGGCGGTGCGTCCGAAACGGCCGCCAAAAGATACCGACGAGAACCCATTCTTGGTGGGATCGAAGGCTCCTCCGTCTTGAATCTGGACGCCGGGCTCAAGCTGCGCGAGATCGAGGAAGTTGCGGCCGTTGATCGGCAGCTTCTCAATCTGCTGCGTGGTCAGCACGCCCTGGATCGTTGCCTGCTCGGTGTTGACGGCAACGGCGGAACCCAGCACCTCGACCACTTGGTCCGTCTGCCCCACCTGCAGCTTGGCATCACCCGACGCGGTCACTCCCACTTCCACGGTCACAGGGATCTCAGTCGTCTTGAAGCCCGAGGCCTCGATTCGGATCGTGTAATCCCCGGGTGTGAGCGCTCCCGAAGTGTAGGCGCCGGCCGAGGTCGTGGTTACGGTGATCAAGTGCCCGGTGGATTTGTTATTAATTGTGACCTTCGCACCGCTCAAGACCGCGCCACTGGGGTCGGTGACCGTGCCTCGGATACTGCCGGTTGAGGCTGTCGTTTGCGCTGACAGGCTGATGTGGAAAGCGAGCAGAATTAGCAGGGGTGCAAGAATGAAGGCTGTTGTTTTCGCGGTACGCCGCAGAATGATCCAGACACCACTTGACATCATCCCATCCCCTTTCAGTTGATCTCGTTGGAGATATCAACCGGAAACTCCCTTTTGACTTCAATCGGAATCTCCTTTTTGACTTCAAGAACGCAAGCGATCATACGCCCGTCTCGCCGTACGGTGAAAGGTTTTCATCTGAAGTGCAACGAACCGATATGCGATCCGCACCCCTCACAGCCGAAATTGCGACGCCATAGAGTTGAGTCATGACCACGGACGAACGGCTCCGCACATATCGCAGACATAGGCGTTCAAAATGTTCCCACGCGAGGTCGTTCAGCGGGAGTACCTGGGCGCGCGTCTGGGTAGGGGAACGGTGGGAGGAACATCGATGACTGGAGTCTCCAGCCAAGTCGGTACGCCCTCCACCTCTTGCAAGCTGTCATCATCCATCAGAACGGCTCCCAAACTGCTGCTACTAATGTACTGTGTTTCCCCGATCAGGGGGAGTGAATGAGGTAGTAGGCTACATCGATTCCGTTTAGCGCCGGTGGAAGTGTCTCGGCTTGCAACGCATCCGCCTCGACGAACTTGATTTGCGGGCAGTGAAGTTGGGGGGCCCGCGCGGCATTACGGACCATACAGGTGACGTCGTGACCCACTGCCGAGAGTTTTTCCGCCAGTTGCCGGCCGATGTAGCCGGACGCACCAGTAACCAGGACCTTCATGCTGTGCCTTTATTCAGGCGCCAGATTCCAAAGTTTAGGTAGGAAGCATATAGAACCCAGGCGCCGTAGGGTGTCATCAGCCAAAATGCTAGGCGTGAGAATTCCGCGAATCGCATAGCGGTCATGGCGATGACGGCCAACAGAACGATGATTTCGACCAAGGCCGCTCCGGGCCTGTAGAAAAACCAGGACGCCTTCATGGATTCCGGCGTGGCGCTCGGGATCGGCTCAAGTGTCCTGAAGGTTCTGAGCGGTCAACTGCCTTCTCATGATGTCGTGACGGCAATCACAGCGGAGGCACCTGCGCTGGCCTATCGTATAAAAGGTCAGGTGGCCCCTATGGCGGGTTCGTCTGTCAGCGATTCGTCTATCGTTGGTTCGTCTAGCATTGGTTCGTCTAGCATCGGGTCGGCCCTCATCGAAGATGGTTTACGCCGCCTAGCTCCGGAACAGTTGCGCGCCGCCCTTGCTGATTTCCTGCCCCAAGGGGCCACCGCTACCGAGCAGACCCGTGCCATTGAAGCCGGGCTGCGAAGTCCGGCTGGCGAGGCCCTGCGGGACGCGATGGCGAGATGGATCGTCGACGAAATCGTTCCGGTGGAGAGGTTAGTTCCGCAGGCTTACAAAAACTGGCGTCCCCCAGTTCGGGATGCCATGATGTTCGTGGTGACGCGGCTCTCGCCCGCGCGCCTCGCCCCCAAGCTCCTGGAACAACTTGAGCTCCCCTCGAACACTTCCGCGGAAGTGCGCTTGCTGAGGCTGATCGCAAAAGTACCCGGCCTGCAAAAACTGGGACAAGTTATCGCACGCAACCAGCACCTCCGTCCGGCTCTGCGGAATGCGCTCGCCCGGCTGGAAAATGGAATTCGCGATGTCCGGCCGGAGGACGTAGTCGCGATCATTCGACAGGAGTTGGGGCCACGGCTCAAGAAATACGCCGTGCACATCGCGCCGACTATTCTCTCGGAGGCCAGTGTCAGTGCGGTGGTGCGCTTCACCTGGCGTAACCCGGGCAGCGGAAAGCGTGAACGGGGTGTTTTCAAAGTCCTGAAACCTCACATCCCCGAGTACTTTGCGGAGGACATGGATTATTTGCAGGGACTGGCTCAATACTTTGCGGACCAGCACCACAACTACGGATTTCCTCGGAACCTGCTTCCCGATACTTTCAAGAAAGTCCGGCGCTTACTGCGGCACGAGGTCAACTTTGTCCGCGAGCAGAAGACATTACTTGAAGCGTGGGAACTCTATCGGTCGATGAAAGGCATTCGCGTGCCGCGGCTGATTCAGCCACTGTGTACACCCAGAATTACGGCGCTCACCGAGGAGCGTGGGATCAAAGTGACGAACGCGGCGGCTCGCCTGCCCGCCTCGCGGCGCAGGAAAGTTGCCGAACAACTTATCGAAGCGCTGGTCGCGGTCCCTCTCTTGGCGGCGCAGGAAGATGCGATTTTTCACGGCGATCCCCATGCCGGCAATCTGCTCTATAACAACCGTACCGGCGAACTGACGATCATCGATTGGGCGCTGCGGGAACGCTTAAGCCGCGATCAGCGCCGGCATCTCGCGCTCTTGTTTCTGATGGTGACCTTGCGCGACCCGGTGGGCACCTGCAACGAAGTTTTGGCACTCAGTCAGCAACACATCGGAAGCGCCTCAGCGCGGGGGAAGATGGTTGCGGAGTTCATCACGCGTTTCCTCGACGAACTGCCGGTGGCGCCCAGCGGCGTGGATGCGATGCTGCTCCTGGAACGCCTTGCCATGAAGGGTGTCAAGTTCCCCGGACCGCTGATCATGTTGTCCAAGGTGATGTTCACGCTGGATGGAATCCTGGGCGACGTCGGAGGATCCAGCCGCGGCATGGGCTTCGGCTTCACCATTGCGCGTCACGTTGCCCAGCATTGGATAAGCAATCGCAAGGAGTTCCGTTCGCCTCTGAAGACCAGGGACTGGATCACGCTACAATGCAGCGCCCTGCTTGCCACCAGCCGTTTGTGGCTTAGGGGTGAGCAGGCAATATTGGACCGGGTGCTGCCCGCCGGTGCGACCGCCCCACTCGCGTCGGCGTGAGGCATGAGGGCGACTCAGGCCGCATCGTTCAGCGCGTTGTCGTTCCAGGCTTTATCGTTCCAATCCGTCTCTGCCGCTGGAGGGATAAAGCTCATCGCCCGTTCGGCCAGCGCGGTAATGGTAAGGCTGGGATTGACCCCGAGGTTGGCCGCCACTACCGACCCGTCACAGATGTACATATTCTTGTAGTTGAAAACGCGGTGGTGCGAATCAACCACGCCGTGGTTGGAAGAATCGGCGATTACGCAACCTCCGATACAGTGCGCCGTGCCCGGAACGTTGAAGAGGATCTCCGGCAGCATGCTCATTGGGAAACCGCCGGTAAGTTGTGCATATTTCTGCGCGAACTCGTTAGCCTTCGGAATATAGGTAGGCACCTTCTCGCCCCGGCTAACCAGAAATTTCCTGAATGGCCAGAACCAGGGGCGTTGCCAGCGCATCTCGATCTCTCCATCGAGGGCCTGCATGCAAAGGAGAACCACAAACTCCCGGGCCCATCCCAACGGTTGCAGCACACGCACGGTCTTGAACGGGTGGCGGAGCAGAGAGACTATGACGTTCTTCAGCCAGAGCGCAATCCGCTGCGGACCGGGGCGGCCATTGGTCAGGATTGTGGTCAAAAACCCCAACGCGTCGGAGCCCTTTGGGTAGCGGACGGCTTCAATGTGGGTGTGCTCGTCAATATAGATGCCGGAGCCGATGGCTATACCCTGCGACACATCTTGGGAGTAGCCGGGTGTGCGTGCCCCGATGAGCGATTCGGAATTGGTGCGCACATGTTGGCCCAGCTGGCTGCTGATGGCCGGCAATGAGCTCTTTTCTTTGAGATGGAAAAGAAGCTCCATCGTGCCCAGCGAGGAGGCGGAGAAGACCACCCCGCGGCAGGTGAACCGCCGAGGTTGGCGGCGAATCCACGCGGTCGACTTGACTGTGCATACTTCATAGCCCTTGCCGCCATCGCTGATGCCACCCAACGGTTTGACGTTCACCACCCTGGTTTCGGGAAAAAGCCGGGCCCCGTGCTTTTCCGCTAGATACAGATAGCCCAGGTCCAGCGTATTTTTCGCGCCATACCGGCAGCCCATCATGCAGCCACCGCAGCCGAGGCAAGTGGTTCGCGCCGGACCTTCTCCCCCGAAGAATGGATCGGGGAAGGTCTGATTGCCCGGCTCTCCCTCCGCAGGCTGGAAGATGCCGACGTTCATGCGATAAAAAGTGTGCCCAGAGCCCGCGGCTTCAGCAGCTTTCTTCAGGAGATGGTCGGCCGGTCCGAGGATTCTGTTTTCCGTCACACCCAGCATCCGCTCGGCAGTTTCGTAGTGCTGGGGCATTTCCGTTTTCCAATCGGCCAATCCCGTCCAGGATCCCGCTTCCCACACTTTCTCAGGAGGAGGAAGCAAGGTGCAGGCGTAGGTGATGGACCCTCCACCCACCGCGCAGCCATGGAAGATGGTGGCGTGCCTGAAGAACTGGATGTTGAAGAAGCCGCGCAGGCCGAGGTTGGGACGCCAAATCCAGCGATGGATGGACCAACTGGTGCGCGGCAGGTTGTCAGGCGTCCAGCGCCGGCCCATCTCCATGACCGCAACTCGATACCCCTTCTCTGCCAGCCGAAGGGCGGAAACACTGCCGCCGAAGCCCGAACCGATAACGATGAAGTCGAAGTCAAAATCGAATTGGCGGTTGCGAGGCGCCACAGATTCCTCGCCGCTCGGTTCCAGATTTCTTGCGATATTTCGTGTGATCGTTTTATTCACAGCCTGACCGTCTCTATATTCTTCTGCCCTCGAACTCTTACATCAATCACTTGCCCAATCCTGTGCAGAGCTTTGGCACTCTGTGGCGAATCGAGTCCAAACATCTGAAAGTCATGGGTCATGTCCTCCCAGGTTTCGAGGACGACATCCGCTCCCTGCTTCTTGGCGCGATCCGCGAAGGCTTGAATGCTCGCGTACAGAATCTCGGCGCGGCCAGCTTGGATATAGATCTGAGGAAGTCCGCGCAGGTCAGCCCATATCGGCGACACCAGCGGATTCCGGCGCTCGGCCGAGTCGCAGAACCAGTCTGCCCACTGCTCCAGCATTCGCTTCTCAATCCAGTCAAACTCGCCCTTGCCGGTGAGGTCGGTTTCAAAGTCAGTTGCCGGAGAGAGCGCAATGGCCAGTGCAGGCAGAGGAAGCTTCGACTCCCGTGCCGCCAGAAGCAAAGCCAGCGTCAGATTGCCGCCAGCCGAGTCGCCGGCAAAAATCAGACGGTCAGGATCGGTGCCGCCCCCGAGCAGCCAGCGGTAGGCGTTGAGCGCATCTTCAAGCTGCGCCGGGAACCGATGTTCCGGAGAAAGACGGTAATCGAGCGCAAATGTTCTGGATTTCGCAGCCTGCGTGATCAGCGCGATAAAGTTGGCATAGGCCTGCGGATAAAGCGAGTATCCGCCGCCATGAAAATACAGGACGCTCACGCGCGGCTCTGTGTTCTGACCGGCGAACCAACTTCCTCTGAACTTTTGCTGCACGACCGGCGTGATGCTTACTTCCGACAATGCCGGAGAACTAATCACGACCGAGTCCAAATAGCGGCGTGCTTCCTTCACATCGCCCATCTGGAAGGCAGCGAGCGTCTGCCGCTTCAACACTTGTGTGGCCAGTTCTACGAACCAGCTCCAACCGGGCAGACGTGGACCCTTGAGCGCTCGGCGAGCAGACGCTTCGAGAATGGATTGGCTCAGTTCGGCGGCGCTACGGAGGCGGTAGCGAGGTGGGCCTCTGAAATGTATCCGGGCAGTCATGTCAATTGCCAATCTCTTAAGCGCACGGGGATGTCGCCTCGGGAACGTAAACCGGGACCAGTCGCACCCATGGCCGGTCAAAACGAAAATCGCGTTCGCCCCGAATGAGCGGGACCAGCCGCTTCGCCACAATTAAGGAAAAACACATGACGCCCAGAAGATGAGTGGTTAAGAAGAGGATCCGGCCCGTGACCAACCAGGAGGTCAGCTGCGCAGCTGACAGGAAGCCTTCCACTTCTCTACTCTCCCTGCTTGACAATCCCTAGGCGATCAATTGAGTCAAGACTTCTTCCTCCGTATCTGAGGGCCCTGGTGCTATTGCCGATCCGATCGAAGCGAGAGGCCGAATAGGAATGGGTGCATGAACTGGCGCCGGCGCGGGCGCCGGCGTCGATGCAATCTTCGACTTTGCCTTCGCGCGCGCCCTCTTCTCTTGTTTCGTTTCTTCTTTCTTTCGCGGGGATGTGACCCCGGCGGCCTCCCGCAGTTCCGTGAAACTCAACTGCAGAAACGTTTCCAAGCGCCGCAGATCCGGTACCGCGTGGACATCTCCGCTGAACCCGAAATATGCCGTGCCGTTGTAGGTCAGGACGGCGCAGTTGAGCGCCATTTCGCCGCCGACCGGGACATAGGGATAGCAGTGCAGCATCTTGTGGCCGAGCAGGTAGAGCGGATACTGCGGTCCCGGCACGTTGGTGCAGACCAGGTTAAAAGGCGTGAACGGCAACTGGCTCAGGATGTGGCCGCCCAGCGCCTGCGCTGAATTCGGGACCAAGCCGATCAAGCCACCGGTCAAACTCACCAATTCGGCGGCATGGGATCGTTTGAGAAACTCGGTTCTTCTATGGATGGCCGCAAGCAGTTTCCGCGGGTTGCGAATATCCAGCGGTATGGTGACCGGAATCAGGGAGATGCGGTTCCCCAATTCGCCCGGACTGTCGCTACCGCGCAGATTCACCGGAACCATCATGCGAAACATCCGACCCTTGACCGGGTCGCCGTGCAGTTCTACGTAGCGCCGGATGGTCGCCGTCACCAGCGCAAGAATGATGTCATTCACGCTCGTCCCGCAGGTGCTCTTTATGGCTTTGATTTCTGCCAGTGGAATCTCAGCCCAAGCGAATTTCTGCGGCCCGCGGCAGAAAACGTTGAACCGCAGCCGCTCGGTGGATGCGCTGAGTTCTGGCAGTAGACGGGCGAACTCGTCGGTGGCCAGCTTCCCACCGTTCAAGGCGAGGCGTTCCGCCATGCTTGATACATCCGCCAGCGCGGCGAGAATTCGTTTGACGAAATCGGAATAGGAATCCACGCAGCCGTTCGTTATCGAAGTCAGGGCGTCACGCGGCGGTGGGACTCGGAGCCGAAGCTTTCGTCTGGGCAGACGAGGCGCCACCGGGCTCGCATCCATGATCACATTCATGATCCCAACCCCGGCGATGCCATCGGCCAGGCAGTGGTGCAGGCGGAAGATGAGCCCGCTGCGATTTCCTTTCAGCCCATGGACCAGAGTCAGGTCCCATAGCGGGTACTGCCGGTTCATAACCGTGCTCAGGATCTTTCCCGCTAGCGTCTTCAATTCTGCGTCGGAACCGTGCTTGAGGGTCACCTCGCGCAGATGGCGGCGGATGTCGAAGGTGGGGTCGTATTCCCAGCTGGGAAGGCCAATGTTAAGCGGCGGGGCCACCACACGCTTCAGGTAGCGGGGAATAAGCGGCAGCTTCGACTCGACAAACTGGAGGCAAGCTTCGAAAGCGATCTTACCCTCAAACACGCAGACACAGGCTACGTTGAAGGGCATGTCCTCGCGTTCAAGATGGAGGAAGACGGTGTCTCCCCAGGAAAGGCGGTCACCCTGCTCATGATTCTGCATGGCCGATCTCCTATTTAGCTACCGGACTTCAGTTGCCGGACTTTAGCTGCCGAACTTTAGTTGTCGAACCGTCCGCGCATCTCAGCCCACGAAAGAAAATCGCGACCCGAGCTTCACCAGCTTGAGCACTTTGTAAACACCGACGTTGACGCCGCGCAGCACGACCTTGACGCCTTTGTCGTCAGCCATGCCCACGAACTCTTCCATCGCTCGAAGCGCACTCGAATCGATCCGGCGCACGGAAGAGAAATCCAAGGCCACTTCGCCCTCGATACTGTCCAGTTTTTCCCCGGCCTCTTGCAACCCTTGGACAACGCGCTCTTCATCAATCTTGAGCCACGCGGCGATCATTGCCATACCCCACCACCATCTGCTACGCGGTTTGCCGCTGGGACGTCTGTTCCTGAGCCGCCCCGGCCACTTTCGCCGGGCCTCGCCCCTGATAAGCCTTCCAAAACAGCTCGGCCAATTCGCTTATCAGTGGCATACGGGGATTCGACCGCCAGGACGGATCGTCAAAGGCAAGCTTGGTCAGATCAGGCATTGCCCGCTCAAATTCTTCCT
>Ga0181539_1000862_pt1 | contig 35711 bp, 27 predicted proteins | sample PEATcosm2014_Bin_46_FD_119767 | JGI IMG/M metagenome (GOLD analysis project Ga0181539, IMG submission 119767) | Peatland microbial communities from MTU Mesocosm Facility, Houghton, MI, USA - PEATcosm2014_Bin23_60_metaG | ecosystem: Environmental > Terrestrial > Soil > Wetlands > Peat | place... | reverse complement strand
GGACAGGCAACCGACTTATGAAAACCGCAACCTCCTTCTCATTTACCGATCTTCCCTGTCCTAAACCCTTTCCTTACAGTGCGTCGACGATGGAGAACCGATTATTTTGGACAGCAGTGAAAAACTATGGGCGCAATGCGGCGGTGGGGGAGAAAGGGAGGAAGTGACCCCTCGACCACCGGTTGCCTGCCCCGCACAACCGCGGGTAGGGCGTTATACGACCAAGTGGATTGGAGCGACAGGCCTCTCAGGGTCGAGGAAAGCGATTAATACTACCGATGGCTGTCCGAAATATTCGGCTTGCTCAAGGGCATCAAGTCTACGCAAAGCGCATGGGTGGAGGACACTGAGTGGCGTCAGGATGCCCGGGAGATAGCACGCATGCTACCGTTTTCTTGCCGCCTGCGCCGCCTCGATTAGGGCCGCCTTTTCCTCCGTTGCCCGGTCAAGAGCTGTCTTCCCGTCTTTGTCGCGAGTCGATATGTCCGCGCCGTTGTCCAGTAACACCTTGGCGACGTCAAAAGAGGGGGTATTAATCAACGGCGTAATTCCCCACTTGTCTTGGGCATTGATGTCAGCGCCTGCTTTAATGAGGTGGAGGGCAGCGTCTGCATCCCAGGCAGCGTCGATCAGTGCCGTGTTCCCATTCTCATCCTTGGCATTGACATCGGCTCCGGCCTGCAAGAGCATGCGCACCACCTCGGCACGGTCAATCGGCGGGGGATCCGGCCCACGGTGCCGTTGCCCCACGGCCTCCATCAAAGCGGTCCTGCCCTTATCGCCGCGGGCATTCACGTCGGGATAGCCTTTGAGAATTTCATGGACGACGGCAGGAACGCCGGATGCCGCGCATTCATCAACATTGTCCTGCCAGTCGCATCGCGCCACTTGAGATCTGCTCCGCGCTGCAGAAAAAGCCTGACCGCTTCGGGGCCGCCGGAGCGAAGAGCATCCGCGAGTGCCGCGCTCACAACACTTGGTTCCCCTTTACCCGCGCCGGCCCCCAACAGATCAGCCACCATATCTGCCTCACCACGAGAGGCAGCTCGCTCCAAAGCAGACGCGTGGTCCTCATCTCGACCCTCCAGAGGCACTCCCGCGGCGACCAGATCGCGTACCGCATCGGCAGTCCCGTACCGGGCCACGCGTGCAAGCGTGATGGCGGCCTCGGGCGATGTAAAGTCCCAATTTTCTTCGCGGAGACATTGAACAGTCTCGGCATTGCCCTTTGTCCATCTTTCCGTCTTCGCTAACTGATCGATGGCGCTTTCCAATTCAGTGACGGCCGTGGGCATTCCTGCAACGAGGCCAACATAGTCTTTCACCTTTTTAGAATGGCCTCCGATTTGGATGGAGATTTCGTGGGTCGCGGCATCCGTTACTCCCCAAACGTATTCATCTCGCAGCGAGTAGAAATCCGCCTCTCGGAACTTTGTCACCAAATCCTGAACGTTTTTTTGCGGAATCGATCCCCGATGTTGACCCGTAACGGCCACGAAGTTGCGTCCCTCGTACGAGACTTCGCCTGTTCCGCTTATTTCGACTCGGTAGACGGGACATGGCCCGAGGCATTGTGTACGTTCAAGCGTGATTCGCACAGTTTTCCAATCGTGGACCACGGGAAATGAAGTGTGCCACCACGGGTACGACTCAGGGGGCAGTACGCCTACTTGCTCATCAAACCTAGCGCAAATCGCACGCCCGTCACGCTCAAAGGGGTGGTACTGTACCTTTCGCACCGCCGTTTCAACCTGGCGACCAAGAGCCGGTGGGATACCGCTATAGGCGGATGCCCATATCACGGTCCCGTCAGGCCCGACAGCCACCTGCACCCAGACTCCCGCCATGGAATAATCATTTCGCTCGCTTGTACTCAGACGGGTGCGGAGGGTGGGTTGTGGTCCTATTCGGTGGGTTGCGACTTGTGATTGAGAGACGAAGGTCGCATCCTTCGGTGCCGGTGGCGCTGCCCTTTCTTTAGAGTTGCAGTCGGGGCTGACCGCGGTAAGCCCTATGGCAAGAATCAGTGTTAAAACTGCTCCAATGAGTCTTTTCACCGAGTCGCAGGGTACTACGGTTCGATTGACACTGCAACTCATGCGGAGCCTGCCCCCGTCCTTCGTGTGCCCGAAATTCCCCGCGATACCAACCAACCTCGTGAGAGGTTTGTTGGACAATTACCTTGACGTCGCCGAACCGGCTAAATGGCGCGTCCGTTCAGGCCCCCCAAACGGCTGTTTGGGAAAAAGCCTTTGGATCGTCGCCCAGTGTTTACGAATGGCCTGGCTTGGAAACTAAAGTGACAACGTATTCAGGCAGTCTGGCGAATCAGGTGGTGATCATTGGCTCCCGCCCATGGTGACGGTAACGGGGTCCTTGAGGGTGAAGTCGAGTTTCGTCTCCGCCGGGACTTTGACCTGCTGGCCTTTGGTGGAGACCTGGACGGCGGTTCCGGCACCGGCGCCCGCGACCGACCCGATTGCCGCGCCCTTGCCGTGCCCGAAAATGCCGCCCAGCAAAGCTCCCAGCACTGCGCCTCCGCCCACGGTTTCCGCCGTCCGCGTCCCCCGTGAGCCGCCGTGCTGCTCGTAGTAGCCGCTTTTCGTTGCATAGGGGACGCCGTTAATCGTTACGTTGATAAGTTCAAGCTGCAACTCGGACTGGCCCTCGATGTGCCCCGCGGACTTGGCCTCGACCAAGCGCACGCGAGCGTCGGCGCCGCGGGAAACCACTACACGGTCACCCACCACAAGGGGTGAATCAAGGCTCGCCGCGAACTCTTCCCCAGTGGGAAATCCGCTCCATCATGCTGTTTTGATTCGTTCCCTTACCGTTAGGATGCACGCAGGGTTCCACTCTCCGGATATCCAGCCGGCAGAAAAGATGCCTGCGACGGTTGGGGTTCAACCGCGCCGGAAATTCCCGGTCCAGCGTGGCAAGCATGTTAAAATTACCTCGAATCGGCGCGTATTACCAACCCCCAGCCGTCGGCCGATTTTCCGTCGGCGTTCGTGCGGCGCCGCGGACCCCGATAGATCGCCGGTGGGGGAAGTCGCCGGCAAGGTTGCCCATCCTGAGGAGGCAAGTGGAAAGCGGTTCGCTCAGCGTGGTCGTTCCCGTTTACAACGAGGAGGAGAATATCGCGCCTCTCCTTGGGCAGCTCCGGGCCGCACTGCGGGAGTGGGCTGGCGAGGTGGAGTTCCTCTTTGTCGACGACGGTAGCACCGACGCGACGCTGGAACTTCTCAAGCGCGCTCAGAGCAGCGAGCAGCGAATTCGCATCGCGCACTTCCGCCGGAATCTGGGGCAAACCGCAGCGATGGAGGCGGGCTTTCATTTGGCCAGGGGCCGCGCCGTGGTGACTCTGGATGGCGACTTGCAGAATGATCCGGCTGAGATTCCCCGCCTCGCTCGGATGCTCTCCGATTGGGATGTCGTCTGTGGCATCCGCGCCCGGCGGCAGGACACGTGGTGGAAACGCCGGTCGTCCCGCATCGCCAACGGCTTTCGCAATTGGGTGACGGGCGACGATATTGTGGATACCGGGTGCACGCTGAAGGCTTATCGGCGCGAATGCGTCGAGCGTTTGGAACTCTACAATGGCATGCACCGGTTCCTTCCCACGCTCCTGAAGATGCGTGGGTACCGCGTGACTCAGGTTCCAGTAAGTCATCATCCCCGCCGGGCGGGAAAAACCAAGTATGATACTTGGCGGAGATTGAAGAAAGGCCTGGCGGACGTGTGGGCCGTGCGCTGGATGAAAAAGAATTGGATCGCTTACGAGGGCGTATTGGAAGTTGTGGAAACGCCCGCCGCGAGCAACCTCAAAAGACAGGAGGTTGGTAAAGTCTGATGATCGGGTGACCACCAAAGCGACCGATCACCCGATTACCGGATCATCGGATCACCCGATAGCCTTGACGCCCACGGAATCCCATCCTAACTCCAGGACCACTCTCGCTCTTTCTCTTGGCCTGTTGCTTTTCACGGCCGCATGGCTGTTCTTCGCGGGTTTGGGACGGCTCCCCTTGATTGAACCTGACGAGGGCCGTAACGCGGAAGTGGGGCGAGAGATGCTGGCCTCGGGGGACTGGATTACGCCGCACTTCAACGGCTTCGCCGTCCTTGACAAGCCCGCCGTATATTTCTGGATGGTGGCGGCATCACTCGAAACCTTTGGCGTTTCCGAAGGCGCCGCGCGCTTGCCGTCGGCGTTGATGGGCACGGCAACCATGCTGCTGGTATGGTTCCTGGCACGCCGCATGTTTGGGGATTCCGCGGGGCTGCGGGCGGGGTTGGTCTTTGCCGCATGTCCTCTCGCCCTAGCGGTCGCTCGCGAAGTCATCTTTGACATGACGCTCACCTTCTTTGTCACCGTTGCGATGGTGGCGTTCTGGCTCGCGGAGGAGAGAGACTTCCGAGGGCCATGGTTCGACGCATTGATGTTCGCGGCGATGGGAGTGGCGGTTATCACCAAAGGATTCGTCGGCATTCTGATCCCCTTGATTGCGATTTTGATTTACGAGGCGGCGCGCGGCCGCTGGCGGGAATGGCTGCGCCTGCGATGGGGATGGGGCCTTCTGATTTTCTTCGCCGTGGCCCTGCCCTGGTTCATTGCCGTTTCCGTGCGCAATCCGGACTTTCCCCGCTATGCCTTTTGGAACGAAAGCTTGAAGCGTTTTGCCACCGGCGCCGCGCGCCGCGGGGGGGGGATCCTCTACTACATTCCCGTGTTCCTCGGCGGCTTCTTCCCGTGGAGCCTCTTCCTGCTTCTGGCCGGTTGGAATCGCCTGCGACGCTGGCGGGAACTGAAGCAAGAAGCGGGCCGGCCCATCCTGTTTCTGCTTTGTTGGGCGGCATGGGTATTCGTCTTGTTCACGCTTTCGCATTCCAAGCTTCCCACTTATTTTCTGCCCGCGGTCGTTCCGCTGAGCATCCTCACGGGAAGGGTCTGGCAGGATGTGGGCAAGGAGGCGCAAGCGCGCCCGCCGGATTGGCTCACGGCAGGATTTGCGCTGCTGCTGGGATTGGGAGTCGTGGTGGCCGCTGCGTCGCATTCCTGGCTCTACGCCGCGCTTCAGGTGCGACTGGCCAAGAAACTTCACCCCCATGTGTTGGAACTTATCCAACCGTCGCTCCTCTATACCGGGCTGATCCTTGCGGTGCTGGGATTTCTCGGCCGGAGGCTGGCGGCGCAGACGCGCGGGCGAACGGTGGCGATCGCGACATTTGCGCTGGCGGCCGCGATTGTTCCCACGCTCGTGCTGCGCTGGTACGCGCCGTTGACGTTGCTCGCCGAAACCAATTCCAGCCGCCGCCTGGCAGCGACCATCCTTTCCAGCCCGGAGCGGGATTCGCCGATTTTCGGCTACTATTATTTTCGCAACAGCCTGCCTTTCTATTTGCGGCGCCCGGTGGGATTACTCTCCATTGAATGGGGGGAGATGACCAGCAACTACGAAGTGGCGCAACAGAGGGAGGCTCGGCGCGCGGCGGGCGGCCAACCGGGGAAGGGAGTGCTGGTCACGCTCCCCGAATTTCGCGCTCTCACGAAGTCAAACGCGCAGCCCATTCTGGTGATGACCCCGAACGCACTGGTCGAAGACCTTTGGGGGAACGTGGGGCGCATCGATCCGCTCTGGAATGAATCGGACTTTTCCGTTTGGGAGATTCCCCCGGCCAAAGCCGGGCGGCCGGAAAGCAGGCCGACACACATGGTCACGCCTTTTCAGCCGTGAAGGTTCATTCGAATCGTACCCCGGATTGGGAGTGGATTTCTGCTCCCTGTTCCCTGTAACCTGTTCCCTGACCTTATGTGTGGAATTTGCGGAATTTTCAATCTGCAGCTTCAACCGTTGGCGCACGCCGAGCACATCGACGCGATGGCGGCGCGCATCTTCCACCGCGGTCCTGACAGCGGCGGCAAATTTCAATTGCCGCATATCGCGCTGGCCATCCGGCGGCTGAGTATCATTGATCTCGAGACCGGCAACCAGCCGCTCTCCAACGAAACCGGCGATATCGTCCTGGTTTTCAACGGCGAGATTTATAACTACCGGGAGCTGTGCCAAGGGTTGCTGGAACGCGGCCACCATTTCAAGACGCACTCCGATGGCGAAGCCATCATCCACCTGTACGAGGAGCAGGGCCCCGACTGCCTGCGCGAATTGAACGGCATGTTCGCCATCGCCCTTTGGGATAACCAGGCCAAGCGATTGCTTTTGGCGCGCGACCGGGCGGGCGAGAAACCCCTTTATTACTGGCGCGACGGCCAAACGCTGGTGTTCGGGTCGGAGATCAAGTCGCTGCTCGAGTACCCGGGAATCGGCCGGGCGATGGATCCCACCGCGCTCACCCACTATTTTTTCTACGGCCATTTTCCCAGCCCGCGCAGCGTTTATGCCGAGATCAAGAAGCTTCCGGCGGCGCATCGCATGGTAGTGGAAGGCGGCAACATTCAAATCGACGCTTACTGGCGCCCCCAGGACTATTTGCGTTCGCCGGAGCAGCCGCCCGTCTCGGCTCGCGAGGAGCGCGATCTGGTGGAGGAACTCGCCGTGCGTCTGCGGCAGGCGGCGGAATCGCGCCTGGTGAGCGACGTTCCCCTGGGCGTCTTCCTGAGCGGCGGCGTGGATTCCTCCACCATCGTCGCCATCATGAGCGAACTGAGCCCGGGAAACGTCAATTCGTTTTCCGTGAACTTCCCCGAGAAGACCTTCAACGAGGAGCCCTACTCGACGCTGGTGGCGAAACGCTTCCGCACCCAGCATCACATTTTGAACGCCGACAAGCCCACCATGTACCAGGCATTGATGATGCTGACCGAATATCTGGACGAGCCCATGGCCGATCCGGCGGTCATTCCCACTTACATGATTTCGCGCTTCGCGCGCGAACACATCAAGGTGGCGCTGAGCGGCGAGGGCAGCGACGAGCTTTTCGGCGGCTATCCCACTTACATGGGAGCGCGCCTTGCGGATTATTATCTGAAGCTCCCCGGCGTGGTGCGACGGCAGGTTTTTGGCCGGCTCCAGCGCTTTCTTCCCGTCTCCTCGACGGCGGTTCCCAAGGGCCTTTTCCTGCGCCGGTTCCTCAGCCACGCGGAGAAGAATCCGGCGGAGCGCCACCACATCTGGTTCGGTATGTTCAATCCCACGGAGCTCGACCAGCTTTTCTCTCCGGATTGGGCGGGACCCCGGCCGCCCAGCAGCGAAATCTTCTCGCCCCTCGCTCAAGTGTTGGAGGGCGCGCGCTTCGATGAGACGCTCTCCGAAATGCTCTACCTGGATTTTCGCTTGTACTTGGAAGATAACTTGTTGGTGAAGGTCGATCGCGCCAGCATGGCGTGCTCGCTGGAGATGAGGACGCCATTTCTCGATCACCGCCTGATTGAATTTGCCGAAGGGTTGCCCGGCGACCTCAAGGTGCGGCGCTTTCAGCTCAAATACATCCTGAAAAAGGCCGTCGAGCGTTGGCTGCCGCACGAAATTGTCTACCGGCAAAAGCGCGGCTTCTCCGTTCCCATTGCCAGTTGGATGCGGAATGAGTTGCGGCCGCTGGTGGACGAGACCCTGGGGGAAGAAAAGTTGCGGCGGCAGGGAATATTCCACGCCGCGTTCGTGCGCCGATTGCTCAACGAGCATTGGGCAGGCAAGGCCGATCATCGCAAGACTCTGTGGACGCTCTTCTGTTTTCAACTTTGGTACGACCGGTGGGCGAAATGATCCGGTGATCCGGTGATCGGGTGAACAGGATCGGGAGATCAGATGATCGGGAGATCGAGTGAGCAAAAAACAAATTCGAAATGTGCTGCTCTTTGTTCACCCGATCACCCGATCACCCGATCACCCGATCAAGCCGTGCTTCCAATGCGTTTTGATGTCGCCCGTAACTACCCGCCGTCTACGGTACCGGGGAAGGACGCCTTCCGGCCGGCGGAGTGGGCGATTATCCGCCACTGCCGCACTCCCAAGCAGGTGCAGGAATTTCTCCGCCAGCTTCCTTACAACTGGGAAAAGCGCGGAGAAACGCTGCGGACGTTTCGCGGCGTTGTGCGCCATGGGAGCGCCCACTGCCTGGAGGGCGCGCTCAGCGCCGCGACCATCATGGAGCAGCACGGTTACCCGCCGCTCCTGCTGGACTTGGAATCCCAGGACCAACTCGACCACGTGCTGTTTCTTTTCCGGAAGCGCGGGCGCTGGGGGACCGTGGCGCGCTCACGGGACGCGGGGCTGCATGGGCGCAAACCGGTTTTCCGCACCATTCGCCACCTGGTGATGAGTTACGTGGACCCGTACATTGATGGCGTCGCACGCATCGTTGGCTTCGGTGTCGCCGATCTGCGAACCCTGGTGAAGTGCGATTGGCGGCTCTCCGCGAAGAATGTCAAGGAAGTGGAACGCGCCCTCATCAAAATGCCCCACAAAACCATTCGAACTTCCGAGCGCCGCTACCAGGCGATCCTCCGGCAGTTCCAAGCCTTTCGCCAGAAGTACCCCGCCAAGCCCGCTACGTTTTACTCCAACCGGCACCTGTGGCTGTGAGGAAATGGGATTCAATTGGTCGCTGAAGCAAGGTAGCGCTGACTTGCTTTCCGGGTCCGCGGCCTTTGCTTGTCAATTGTGGATAAACCGCAAATCCCCAAAACTGGCCGGCACTCCTCGAACCTCTTCTGTATATCGTATATTTTGGATCTTCCCCCCGTCCCTGCCGTTGCGCGGTGAAAATAGCAGTTAACTCCTTGCATATCATAAAGTTATAAGGAAAGCCGCGTAGCTTGTGTATTTTCGTCCAAAAAGCAGGGTTGGATGGTGTACATTTTGTCACCACACCTCCTGTGTTTTCAGGCATCCCAGGGCGGGGTTTGTGAGGCTCGCGTTTCCGCAAAGTGGCGCGCGAGCTGACGCCCGGCCGCCCATTGGGTAGGTCCACAGTTCGAAATCGACCGTACAAGAAAACTTGACACCTACCAATACATTTCTGACTTTGAATTGGAACCCCTGTGTCCCCCAATTCAGAAAAAAACACTCATGTAACACGGATTTCCCGTTCGGCCTTCCAGCTTTGGAGATACGGGCTCTATGGTCGGTGGGTGACCGAAGCAAAAACGATACCATCTGTGATAGAAATGCGATACCCTCTCGAACGCACGTAGGTGGTCATCCCCACCTCTCGATCACGATCGTCATGCGACGAACAAGGTTTATGGAGGCAACTATGGGGGCTCATAAACGATTCAGCTTTGCAAATTCATTGGTCGCAATTTGGGGTTTGTTGGTTTTTCTGTTTCTACCCTGCCGATTGACGGCGCAGATCGACACCGGGGGAATTACCGGAACCGTGCAGGATAGCTCCGGGGCGGTCATCGTCGGTGCGCAGGTTACCCTGACGAACGAAGCGACCGGGGTGAAGACCACGGTACAGTCCACCTCGACCGGGACCTATGTGTTCGATGCGGTCAAGCCGGGTACCTACACCCTTGAGGCGCAGGCCACAGGTTTCGAGAAGTACATCAACCGTGGCGAAAGGGTGCACCTTCAACAAGTCTTGACGGTTGACATCTCGCTGGTACCGGGCAGTGAGCGCCAGCAAGTGACCGTGACGGCGGCGGCCCCCCTGCTGCAAGGGGAAAATGCCGCGCTCGGTCAAACGGTGGATACCACCATGGTCAACGATCTGCCGCTCAACGGGCGCGATTGGGTTTCGCTGGCGCAACTTTCCGCCGGGGTCGGCACGGCGCCGGTCAGCCAGCCCAGCACCAATGCCGGCCAGACGGGGAGCGCTTATTTCTCCGCCAACGGCAGCAACCTGTGGCAGAACGATATACGCCTGAACGGCATCAACGACAATATCGAAGTCTACGGCGGCAGCAAGATTGGAACGAACGCCACCATCACTCCGCCGCCGGACGCCATTCAGGAGTTCAAGTTGCAATCCGGTGATTTCAACGCCGAATTCGGCCACTCCACCGGGGCCATCGTCAACGCGGTGACCAAATCCGGGACCAATCGCCTGCACGGAGACGTGTGGGAATATGTGCGCAACAACGATATTCAGGCCAACGACTATTTTTCCAATTTGGAGGGCCAACCCAAAGCCCCATATCACCAGAATCAGTTCGGCGGAACCCTGGGCGGCCCCCTGTCCATTCCCCACCTTTATGACGGCCACAACAAGACCTTTTTCTTTCTGTCCTATCAGGGACTGCGCAATATCCAGGCGCTGAGCATCTTCAGTCCCAGCACGAGTTTGCTGAGCACCGTGCCCACGAAGTCGATGCAGCAAAGCGACTTTACGAATCTTCAGGACATGGTCACCTACCTGGGCGGCGGCACGCCGTCGGTGGACTCGCTGGGACGCAAGATTCCGCTGGGCACGATTCTCGATCCGGCCACGACACGCTACACCATTAAGGGCGCCACCGATCCGATAACCGGCATCACCGATCCGGCCACCAGCGTGGTGCGCGATCCCTTTTATCAGGGAAGCGTGAGGGGAATCACGGACTTTACCACGGCGGCCGCCGAAGCGAACCTCAATATCCTTCCGCAAGCACGCCTCGACACCAATGCGGTCAAGCTGCTCCAGCTTTATCCTTTGCCCACCACCTCGGGCTTTATCAACGACTTCTTCTACAACCCCGTGCTGCATTATTCGGAAAACCAGGGGGACGCGCGGTTCGACCAGAACTTCAGCGCCAACGACACGCTCTTTTTTGCCGCGGATTACAGCCGCCAGGTTTTCAGCATCCCGTCCGTGCTTCCGGGCCTGGCCGTGGGCACCACGTACGGTCAGGCGCAGAGCTACCCGGCCTATGCGATTGCGGTTGGCTACAACCATGTATTCACACCCACGCTGATCAATGAATTCCATTTTGGCTTCGACCACTTCATTGAAAACGTGACGTCCATCTATGGAAATACTCAGGGAATTCCGGCCGAGTTCGGCATCCAGGGAATTCCGCAGGTGGCGAACAACGGGGGGCTGCCGCCGATGACCATCGACGGCTTACACAACCTCGGCGTGGGCCAGTACACCCCGACGCTGGAGACTATCTACGCGCTCGAAATCATGGACAACGTCACCAAGATCCATGCCAATCACACGTTTAAAGCGGGAATGCAGTTGGACAGTCTCGAGGGCGACATCATTCAACCTCCCGCCAGCCGCGGCGCCTTCGCCTACTACGGCATCTATTCCGACGTGGCCACCGAACCCCGGTACTACAACGGCATCAGCGATCTGCTGCTCACTCCCATCCCGTCCACCACGCCGGGGTACGGAGTTGCTGGTAGCGTCGGCGGGCTAACCGGGTACGAAGGCTCCAACTACGCGCCCACGGACGATCACCGCTATTACTGGGGAGCCTACTTGCAGGATGACTGGAAAGTGACGCACCGCCTCACGTTCAACCTGGGCCTGCGCTGGGATTACTTCACGCCTTATGCCGAGGTCAACGGGAGGCAGGCCAACACCGTCCTGACCGGCGGTAATGGATCGACGGGCGCCTATTACATGCCCAATGCGGGGTGCCAGGTTGCCCGGTCGTCGGGGTTCAATACGCTTCTGGCGTCGAGCGGCATTACGCTCGATTGCGTCTCCAGCCTTGCCGTAGGGCAAGCGCAGACCAGCAACTTTGCGCCACGCGTCGGATTTGCGTACCGCGTGCGATCAAACATGGTGGTGCGCGGAAGCTACGGCATCGCCTATGGCGCGCTGGCCAATATCGGTTACGGCGGCACGCTGGGACAGAACTACCCGTTTATCTATACCATCCTCAATCAGGCCAGTACCTCCTACGTTCCCCTCACGCTCTCCACTGGCGCTACGGCCACCATGGAGAACACCTTCAGCACCATCAACCTTTCCGACCCCACGCAGATCAGCGGAGCCGGCGTCAGCCTCTACGGCCGCCAATACAATTACCAGACGCCTTATATCCAAACCCTTAACCTGATGGTGCAGGACCAGTTCACCCCACACGACTCGATATCGGCCGGATATGTGGGAACCCTGGGCCGTCATTTGGATAACTACTACGACACGCTGAACTCCCCCTCGGAGATCCTGCCCGTAAACACCTCGCAGACGAACTACCTTCCCTTGCCCAAGTTCGCCCCCAACACCACCTACGAAACCACCAATGCCACCAGCGCTTACAACGCCATGCAGGCAACCTACGAGCACCAGTTCTCCCGGGGACTGTCTTTGCTGGGCAATTGGACCGTGAGCAAATGCATGAGCGACCAAAGAACGCAGGCCAAAGGGACGCCCAACTATCGCGCCCCCTGGCTGCCCGGCTTCGGCATTCAGGGGGACTACAGCCTCTGCGACGTCGACGCCACCAACATCGTCCATCTTGCCGGCACTTACAATCTGCCGGTGGGCCGGGGACGCACGTACGCAAGCCACCTGAACCGCGCGGCCGACGCCGTCCTGGGCGGATGGTCGGTGAACTTCATCTACACCTATCAGGGCGGTCAGCCGCTCACCATTCCCTGCGCCACCTCCACCACCTCCGATTTCGGCTGCGATGCGAATGTGGTGGCAGGCCAGACTATCTATGGAGGCCTGCACAATCAGCAGCAATGGCTGAATCCGGCAGCATTTGCCACTCCTCCCGTAGCAACGGCGATAGGGCAAACCGACTACTCGCCGCTGGGCGCATTGCCGGGACAAGCCCGGGGGCCGGGATTTAACAACCTGGACTCTTCGATATTCAAGAACTTCCACTTCTCTGACACCCTTTATCTGCAATTTCGAGCGGAGGCCTTCAACACCACCAATACGACGCAATTAGGTCAACCCAGCCAAACGAATTACACGACCTCGACTTTCGGCGAGATCACCAGCCTGCGCAATGGCCCGCGGCTGTTTCAATTGGCGCTCAAGCTGTTCTTCTGAGGGAATGGACCTGGTGAATGTTGAGTTTCACAATGTCCCGCATCCGGCGCAAAAACCCGCGCCGGATGCGGGGCGTAAACCGGCCATCGCGACCCTAACTATGGCGAAACGGCTATTTCCGACGGCAAGAGCGATCGCCTGCACCACGCTATTTTTCTGTCTGTTTCCGTGTGCGGCCGCGGTCAGTGGCGGCCGGCAAATTCCCCCTTCGTCTCCGGCCCCTGCTTCCGAACGCGTGCTCGAGGGTATGGTGGACGGCTCGCAAAATCATGCCTACCTTCAGGTGCCGTTCACCGTGCCTTCTGGTGTCAAGCGGGTAACGCTGACTTTTACTTACACCGGCAAGGAGCAGCACACCGTACTGGATCTGGGGTTGCTTGATTCCGCCGAGCTTCGCTGTTGGGCCGGCGGCAACAAATCTTTGATCACCCTCGGGCTTTCCGACGCCACCCCCTCGTGCCTTCCCGGCCCTCTTCCTCCGGGCGAGTGGAACGTGCTGATCGGCGTGCCCAACATTCGCCCGCAAGTGCAATCGCATTACACCGTGCACGTGTACTTCTCCTTTGATGGTACGGTGGCAAGCGAGCCTGAGGTGTTGCGCGCGCCGCTCCGTGCGGGACCAGCCTGGTTTCGCGGCGATCTCCATATGCACACCGCGCACAGCGATGGGCAATGCCCCAGCCAGACGGGAAAGATGGTGCCCTGCCCAGTCTTTTTTACCGTCGATGCTGCCGCCCGTCGCGGACTCGATTTCATCGCCATTACCGACCATAACGCCACCTCGCAATATGAGGCCATGCGTGAGCTACAGCCTTACTTTGACAAGGTGCTGTTGATTCCGGGCCGCGAGATCACGACCTTCCAAGGTCACGTGAACTTTCTCGGCACAACCGATTTCCTTGATTTCCGGTTGGGAAGCAAAGAGGTTCCTGACATGGATACCTTATTGCGGAACGCCGATCGCCTGGGCGCGGTGACCTCGATCAATCACCCTACCTCACCCAGCGGCGAGATGTGCATGGGTTGCGGATGGGCGCCGGCCCCAAGTGTGGATATGCACCTGCTGACCGCCGTCGAGCCGGTAAATGGAGGCACCGAACAGTACGGCATTTCCGCCGTTGCTTTTTGGAACACGGCGCTGGACAGCGGTTACCGGCTGACGGGGATTGGAGGGAGTGACAATCACCGGCCTATGCAGCCGCTTGAGCAAATCGGCTCGGTGGGGAGCCCGACGACCGTCGTGTATGCCACGGAGCTTTCGACGCCTGCGATCCTAGCTGGCATCCGCGCCGGGCATGTCTTCATGGATCTGGCGGGGACCCGGGATCGCCTCCTCGAGGTAACCGCGCGAGTCCGGGACCAAGTTGCTCACATGGGAGATCTTCTCAACGTCAGTAAGGGCGAGGCAGCGGTCTTTGATCTGCACGTAGCCGCCGCGGCCGGAGGAAAGGTTCTCTGGCAGGAGGACGGTCAAGACGTGCCTTTCACCGCGGGCGCGAATGTTGCAGCCCCCGATCAGACTTTTCCATGGTCATGGGTGAGCGACGGCCGACGTCATTGGTTTAGGGCGGAAGTGGTGGGTCCCAACGGAAAGCTGTGGCTGCTGGGAAATCCCCTCTACGTCAACTGGAACATCTCTAATTAAGCAGGAAACGCGGGGCTGTCCTTTAACTCCGCGCCTCGTTGCTTTCCCGATAAAGGGCCGCAAACTTAATCTGCAAGCAGCCTGCGAGGGGTGATACGATCCTGAGCGCAGGGAGGTCCCATTGGAAATTTCGGTCAAAAGCCCAGCATCTCGGAGCTTGCTTTCGCCAGTAGGTTTGTCAAGAAAATGGCAAGTGCTTTGTCTCACGTGCTACCTGCTCATGGCAGCGCTGGCCCAGGCCACCACGCCTTTGTTCCAATCGTCTTTCCGCAAGCCCAACCACGATTGGACCGTGCTGCGTGGTTCCGCGACTCCGGACTCTTCCGTGTTGCACGAGAATAACCCCTCCCTCCGCGTCGAGCGCAATAGTGGCTCCGAGGACGCGTGCATTCGCCTTGCGCCCGTGGCGCTTACCCTCGGCAAGCGTTACGAATTGAGCGGCTGGGCGCGCACGGAAGCCCTGGAAGTGCGCGACCTGGACCGCTCCCCCATTGCCTCCGGCGCGACGCTCACCATGGCCTCCATGCCTTTCGACGTTCACTCCGTCTCGGTGGGCGGCACAGAGGCGTGGACTCACCTCAGCCTGCGATTTGTCGCCAGCCGCACGCGCGACCAGATCCTTCTAACCGTCGGTAACGGTGGCTCGTTCAGTGGCCGGGCGTGGTTCGAAGGCATTCGCCTGGATGAAGCCTCCTCCGCAGACGACTGGCCGGCTCGGGAAGCCGTGCAGACATTTGGCCCCGCCTACCGCTACCCCGCCGCCGGTTGGATCTATCTCCACATCGAAGGACAACCCTACGAACGCGGATACCAGCATGGCCATCTGATGGCCCGCGAGATTCCAGAGTATCTGGAGCGTTGTGCCGCCACTCTCGGCGACAAGGACCACTGGTGGGACTATCGCACCACCGCGAATGCCCTCTTCCTCCGCGGCTTCGACCACGAAATTCTCGAGGAGATGCGAGGCATTGCCGATGGCGCCTCCGACGCCGGCGCCCGGTGGCAGGGCCAGCGCATCGACCTGTTAGACATCGTCGTGGCCAACGTCACGGTGGAGATGGGCGAGCTCGCCCCCGCCGTATCGACCACCCCCACCGGACTCGAGGGCCGCAGCTTTGACAAGCCTCCCTACGCGGGGCGCAAACGCGATTCCGTCGTCGACCATTGCAGCGCGTTTGCCGCCACCGGCCCGGCCACAAAGGACGGCAAGATGGTGATCGGACACGATACCTGGTGGGGACTGACGCTCGCCGAGCAGACCAACGTCTGGCTCGACATCAAGCCGGCTTCGGGACATCGCGTGCTCATCCAAAGCTACCCCGGCGGCATCGAAAGCGGTACGGACTGGTACCAGAACGACGCGGGAGTGGTCCTCACCGAAACCACCATTGAGCAAACGCCGTTCAACATTCAAGGCACTCCGGTGGCGTTCCGCGCCCGCATGGCGATTCAGTACGGCGGCAACATCGATGAGGTTGTCCAATACCTCGGTACTCGCAATAACGGCCTCTATACGAATGAGTGGATCATGGGGGACGCCAAGACGAATGAAATCGCTATCTACGACCTGGGAACCAACCACACGCGTTTGTGGCGTAGCTCGAAGAACGAGTGGTTCGGTGACACTCCGGGCTTCTATTGGGGCGATAACAATGCCAAGGACCTGAATGTTCGCCTCGAGACCTACTCCGATCCGCAGGGCCATCCTGAGTATATTCCCTACGTGCCCGGGCCCCGCGACTTTGCCTGGCAGGAACTCTACAACAAATATCGCGGCCAGATCGACGAGCAGTTTGGGTTTCTTGCGTTCCGTACGGCGCCGCTGGTCAGCGCCGGCGCCATGGATGCCAAGGTCGCGACCTCAGATATGGCATCCCACCTCATGGTGTGGGCTGCGATCGGCAAGCCCAATCAATGCGAGCGGCTACCCAACAAGTGGGACTACGCCAAGGACGACGGTCTTTATCCCTCGGGCTATTACCTGTTTAAGGGAGAGCCTTCCGAAGCTTTGCGCGCCGCCATTCAGCAAAACGAGAATACCCGCTTGGCGGCATCCCGGGAGCCGCCCGCGCACAAGACCGCTGAGGTCTCTGCCCCCCCATCTTATGAAAACCGCCTGTGGAAAGGGTGGATACTGCCTGCCTCCGACGCGGACACATGGTTCGTCGCCGGCTCGGCCGAGTACGGGTACGTGCTTCAGTCCCAAAATCCGGATGAGGCGCTGAACGTCCAGCGTGCCATCTGGCGCGGCCTGGAGTTGAGCCCTGATACCCCGGCGAATCATTTTCGCCGGGAGAAGACGAAGGGTGTTTTGTTTCTCGATTCCCTGCGTCACAAGATGGGCGACGACGCCTTCCTCAAGCTGATGAGCGACTACTTCGCCGCCAATACCACCAAGACGGTGACCGCGCAGTCATTTCTCGATAAGGCTGGCGTCCCCCTCAATCCGATTGAACTGCCCGAGGGTCCCGCCTATCTCACCGGCGACATCTGGCGCCGCTTGGCCTCCGCCGTAATCGTTTACGGCACGGTGCGTGAGGCTGGCTCGAACCGATACGCGGCCGAACAAATGCAGAGCCGCTTCCTCGATCGCTACGAAAGCCGTGTGCCGATCTACAAAGACTTTGAAGCTTCAGATGACCTGCTTTGCCACCGCGATGTAGTCTTCGTGGGACGCCCGGAAGCCAACTCCGCGCTCGCCCTCTGGTCAGGAAGGCTCGGCCTCGGTTATGAGGCCGCCGCGTTCAAGATCAACGGCGAGCTGCACGCCTCCGAACGTGAGGGACTGGTCCTGGCCGCGAAGAACCCACTCGATACCGCCCATATGGTGCTCATCGTGGCCGGCAACGACGCCCTCAGCACGGTAAAGTCTCAGAAGGCGGATCTGCCCGCCGACGAATATGTGATCGTTGGAGGGGGCGACAAGCCCATTAAGGGTTTCATGCAGCATAACTCGTCCGCCACGCAAGCCCCCGACCCTGGCCGTCCCTAAATTAGGACGGGCATTTCTGCAAGCCTGGGAACGGGGGGCATGCCAATTGCCACGATGGCCGTCGAGTGTCACTAAAGTGCAGTCGAATTCCGTCACTTTGCCAATCCCAGGCTTTCTCTCCGGCGGACTTCCCTTGGAAAATTCCCAACAGCTTGATTCTTATGGGGTTGTGGCGTTCCTGGTTGGGCCATGTTTCCCTGCAATCTGGAAATTAAATTGCTCTGACCAGGGGCGGGAGGGGAAAGGAAAGGTCGAATGAAGAACCCAAAGCGAGATTGGCAGGTGACGATTGTTGACGTTCTGGTTGCCTTTGCTGTCTTAATGATTCTGACTGCGTTGGTGGTACCCATCTTTATTCCGCCTGAGGGGAGGGCGGCATCAAGATCGGCAGCACCTAGCACGGCCGCCAAGCCGACCAACCACTGAACCAACCTTTTCAGGCTTGCATTTCCGCCAGCTTAAGGGCGTGCCCCAGGCAGCGCATCGACGTCGAGGAATGCAAACTCTATTAATCACCTGATGGAATCCCACCGCCACCCCCCAAACCCCGCCCTCGGAATCCTGAATCCTTGATCCTAAATCCTGTTTCATGGTAGTGGGTCAATTTGATTACGTAGCGGCGAGTTTACCTCGCCAAATGGCGACGTAAAGCCGCCTCTACATCAAATTGACCCACTACCTGTTTTATTCACCCCTATCATCGCAAGATTCGAAGGGAGTACAATGTCCGCCAGCCTTAAAGCGTTTAGGCGCGACGGCACGAACTGGGCAGGGCAGCGCCCGAGGGGAGTCAATATGCTTAAATCTGGACGCAGGACTTTTCTTAAAACCGGGGTTCTCTCCGCCGCGAGTTTGGGCACGCTGGGGACAGCGGAGGGCGCCGGTCTTCTGGCCAAGGGTGAGCAAGTTCCACCGATAGACGCCGCGCCTTCGCCGCCGCCTTTCAAACTGGGTCTGGTGACTTACAACCTGGCGAAGGACTGGGACATCGACACCCTCATCAAGAACTGCGAGGAGACAGGGTTCGAAGGCGTCGAGCTGCGCACCACGCATAAACACGGCGTGGAAATTTCCCTCGACAAGGGCCAGCGGGCGGAGGTGAAGCAACGCTTTGCCGCTTCCCGTGTGCGCTTGATGAGTCTGGGCACCACTTGTGAATATGAGTCACCCGACCCCGCCGTGGTGGAGAAAAACGTCGAGGAGACGCGGCGCTGGTGCGAGCTGGCGCAGGACCTCGGCTGCGTGGGGGTGAAGGTGCGCCCCAATGGATTTCCCAAAGATGTTCCCGAGGACAAAACTCTCGATCAAATTGGCCACGCGCTCGCGCGATGTGGAGACATTGCCCGCGACCACGGGGTGGAAATCTGGCTGGAGGTCCACGGCCCGGGCACCATGCTTCCGCACAACACTCATCATATTCTCAGCGTGGCGAATCATCCCGCCGTGGGGGCGTGCTGGAATTCCAACGACACCGACGTGGTGGACGGCTCGGTGAAAGCTACGTTCGACCTGCTTAAATCCTGGATCCGCAGTTGCCACATCAACGAGCTGTGCCGGACCCTGTCGCCCTGGGGCAGCGCGGTCATGATCGCGCCGACGGTCAAACCCGGCTTCCCGCAATGGCTGAAGCCTTATCCCTGGCGTGAACTTTTCACTCTGTTTCGCAGCATTGGGTTCGACCGATTCACCTACGCGGAAGTTCCGGAAAGCTGCGAGCCCATCCGCTTCATGCACTATTATCGCGCCCTCTGGCAATACCATGCGGCGTTGTAATTGACGATTGACGATGGTCGATTTTCGATTGATTCAATCATCAATCGGCAATCGAAAATCGGCAATTCATGTGTATCGCAGCCAACGGAGCAATTCCAACAGCGACGGCCGCTTGCCGTACATGAGGATGCCCACCCGATAGATTTTTGCTGAAACTTGCAAGATGCCAACCGTGGTCAGCAGGCTGATGACCAAGGAGAGCGCGATTTGCCAGAAGGGCGGCGTCTGCATGGCGATGCGCAAGACCATGAGGACGGGAGCGAAGAAGGGAATCATCGAGAGCGTGACCGCAGTTGCCGAGCTGGGGTCGCGCATGATGATGGGATAAAGAAGGAAGGAAACGACGAGCATCAATGTGACGGGCAGTTGGACTTGCTGCACTTCTTCGTCACTTGAAACCATGGCGCCCAGGGCCACGTACAGGGAGGCATAAAGAAAGTAACTGGCCAGAAAGAAGACGACCGCATAAATCAGCAGCGACGGCGGCAAATGCAGATTCGGCAGCGAGACCCCCGGCGCCATCGCTGAGGCCATCGACGCTCCGTAACCGGCGAGCAAGGTCCCGCTGAGCCCCCAGATCAGGTACTGGGTAAATCCCACCGCCGCCACACCCAGAATTTTTCCAATTAACAGGTGAGAAGGCTTGACCGAGGAGGCCAGGATTTCGACGATCCGGGTAGTTTTTTCCTCCACCACTGAGCGCATGGTGGTGATGCCGTAGACCGCAAGTGTCATGTAGAGGATCGTGACGACGCAAAGCCCCACCAGAAACGTCTGCCCTTTTTCCTCGGCTTCTCCCGTTTTCGTCACCTTCACCATCGAAACGCCCACGCCGCGCACGACTTTACTCAGATCGTCGAGGCGAATGCCGCGATCGTTCAGGCGACGCTCCACAACCGCGTTGTTGACGGCGCGGCTCAGTGCCGCAGTGGTTTGAAAATCGCCCGGGTTCTGCGTGTGAAACGCCGCGGCTTTGCCCTCCAGAATATCCTTCGGCACCTCGAGAAAGCCATCGAGCCGACCCTGCCGAATCTGCTCGTTCAGTTCTTGGCGAGCCTTCTCCTCAGACGCCGGGCGGTCCCAGACACGAACGATTTCGTAACACGGTTGCCCATTCGGCAACTTCTCTTTCATCCCCGCCGCAATTTGCGGAGCGAGGTTGCCGAGATTGTCCAGAAGGGAAATCTTCAGAGTGTGATCCGTCTTGCGCGTCGCCAGGGCCAAGGTGAGGGCGAAAATCCCGACGCTGAAGAGAGGCAGTCCGACGGTGCTCAGGATAAACCACTTGCTGCGGACGCGCGTCAGGTACTCGCGCTTGAAGACCAGCCAGATTTTACGCATGTCCCTCCGTGACTTTCTCGATGAAGATATCGTGCAAGGGCGGTTCGACCAGCTCGAAGCGCGTCAGGCGTACGCCGCGCTCGACGGCCGCCTTGAGAATTTCCTGGGGATCCGCGCCCGGTCGCAGCTTGGCCTCCACCATCGCGCCGAAGTGATTGAGCTTTTCCACTATATCCGGCAGGTCAAGAAAATTGTCGTCGCCGGTATACTCGATGCGCACCGTGTTCTTGCCGTACGACTTCTTGATGGCACGCAAGTCGCCCGCCAGCACGCTGCGCCCGTGGTTGATCAGGCAAATCGCGTCGCACATCATTTCCACCTGTTCCATGCGGTGAGTGGAGAGGATGATGGTGGAGCCCTGCTCGCGCAGTTCCAGCATGATGTCTTTGATCAGCGTGGCATTGATCGGGTCAAGGCCGGTAAAAGGTTCGTCGAGAATCAACAGCGGGGGCCGGTGAATGACCGCCGCGATGAACTGCGCTTTTTGCTGCATCCCCTTGGAAAGATCGTTGATCTTTTTCTCCGACCATTCCGCGAGCCCCAGGCGCTCCAGCCATGCGTGGACGCGCACGGACGCTTCCGCCTCGCTCAGTCCTTTCAGCGCCGCGAGAAAAACCAGGACCTCGCGCACCTTCATCTTGGCGTATAACCCTCGCTCCTCGGGCAGATAGCCGATCTGGTCCTGCGTGCGTTCGCTGGCGGGCTGCCCCAGCACCTGGATGGCGCCCTCATCGGGGGCCAGGATGTGCATGATCATCCGGAGAGTCGTGGTTTTGCCTGCGCCATTGGGGCCGAGCAGTCCAAAGACCGCCCCTTGCTCAACATGCAGGCTGAGGTCGGAAACCGCCACGACCGTGTCAAAGCGCTTGGTCACATGTTCGACGGCAATAGCTTCCATCGGTGAATCTTTCCGCTACGTGGTCGTAGCTACGGTGAAGAGCCGGAAGCAAAACGTCATTTGTAGCATCAAATCATGGGAGAACGCAATTCGGTGTGGATAGCGGTAGCGTCCAGAAGTGTCTGTACGCAACAAAGGGTATCGGGTAAGATAGGCTTCCTTTTCAAAATCATGTTTGGAGATGCAAGCTAACATGCGCAACGTAGTGATCATTGGTTCGGGGTGTGCGGGTCTGACCGCTGCTATCTATGCGGCGCGCGCCAATTTGCAGCCGCTGGTCGTCCGCGGGGTGCATGCTGGCGGGCAGTTGACCCTGACCACGCAGGTGGAGAACTATCCGGGATTTCCCAGGGGCGTCCAAGGGCCGGAACTGATCGAGCGGATGCATGAGCAGGCCACCGAGTTCGGGACAGAGTTTATGGCAGGTAATGTGACGAAGGTGGACCTATCCCGACGGCCATTCGCGCTGGAGGTGCACCACGAGCGGCTGGAAACGAGGACGCTCATCATCGCCTCGGGAGCTTCGGCCAAACTCCTGGGTCTTGAATCCGAGCGCAAGCTGTTGGGGCACGGAGTTTCCACCTGCGCCACTTGTGACGGCTACTTCTTCCGGGGGAAGGATGTAGTGGTGGTGGGCGGTGGCGACACCGCAGCGGAAGATGCGCTCTTCCTGACGCGCTACGCCAATGAGGTCGGCATTATCCATCGCCGCGATCAGTTGCGCGCCTCCAAAATCATGCAGGACCGCCTTCGCCGGAACGAAAAAATCAAATTCCATTGGAACTCCGTGGTGGAGGATATTCTGGACGCCGATAAGCGCGAAGTTTCGGGAATAAAGCTCCGCAACATCAAGACGGAGGAAGGAACCATCAAGCCCGTGCACGGGGTCTTTATCGGGATCGGGCACGAGCCCAACACCAGCCTGTTCCGCGGCCAATTGGAGATGGACGACCTCGGATATCTCATCACCCGCGAAGGCTCGAAAACCAACATCCCGGGCGTTTTTGCCGCCGGCGACGTCAAAGACCGCGTATACCGGCAAGCCATTACGGCGGCGGGATCGGGTTGCATGGCCGCGATGGATGCGGAAAAGTTTTTGGAAGCGGAGCACTGAGTTGATTTTGGATTTTCGATTTTGGATTTTGGATTAGGGCGAGTGGACGGCCTTGTTCCATGATCGAAATCCAAAATCGCGAATGAATGCACGGGTGGCGCCCACACCGTCGTTAAAGGATGCATCAGCCGGTGGATAGTATTTAATCCAAAATCCAAAATCTAAAATCCAAAATTCGCCTATGTTTCGATCCCTCCTGCTCTACCTTTCCGAGCGCGAAAGCCCCAAGAAACTCCTTATGGGCAACCCCCTGGGACGCCGCTTGGCCTCGCGATTTATTGCCGGTGAGGAGCTTGCAGACGCCCTGCGCGTGATCCGCCGGCTGAATAGCGAGGGTTTCATGGTGACGCTCGATTGTTTGGGTGAGAGCGTCCAGGAAGCCGCTGCCGCCGAAGCCGCTTGCCAGACTTACCTTCAGCTTCTCGATCGACTGGCGGCGGAAAAGTTGGACTCGCACGTCTCCGTGAAGCTCACCCAGTTGGGCTTGGCCATTGACGAAGGCCTGGCGCGGCGGAATTTAGCGCGCCTCGCCGAAAGCGCGGCTCGACACCACAATTTTGTGCGGGTCGATATGGAAGGCTCGGCGTTTACGGACGCCACCTTGCGGGTGTTTTGCTCCGTGGACGCGCCGCGCCACGTGATGGGAATCGCCCTTCAGTCCTACCTCCACCGCACCGAGGCGGACGTCGATGAACTTCTAAAACGTGGTGTGCGCATCCGGCTGGTGAAAGGCGCTTACAAGGAACCCCCGGAAATCGCTTTTGCCCGCAAGCGCGATGTCGATCGGAGCTATGAAGAGCTTACGGAAAAGCTCCTTGCCAGCGGGATTTATCACGCCATCGCTACGCACGACGAACGCCTCATCGCGGCCACGCAGCGCTTTGCGCGCGCGCGGAGCATTGCGCCGGACAGCTTCGAATTCCAATTGCTTTACGGCATCCGCCGCCAACTCCAGCGGGCGCTGATCCAGCAAGGGTGGCGGGTGCGTCTGTACGTTCCGTACGGGCGGGAGTGGTATGCTTACTTTATGCGCCGGCTCGCGGAGCGGCCCGCCAATCTGTTTTTCCTGATGCGGAATCTCTTAAGGCAGTGAAGAGTGAAGAGTGACGAGTGAAGAGTGACGCGCAGGCCTGAAAACAAGTGAATCAGCATCGAGGAGGCCGCTAAGGTTTTAGCTGAGAGCTGAAAGCTGACAGCTACTCATCACTCGTCACGGAACTTATGGATTACCCTGACGCTGTACGTGAATTCGCTCGTTATGTGGCCCGCCCCGCGGAGGAGATCCGCCTAGATGAGGCGGCCCTGCTGCTGGCGCGCACGGAGTATCCGGCGCTTGACCTTTCCGTGCAACTGGCGCGCCTGGACGCGTTGGCGGCACGCGCCAAGTGCAATCCCCGGCAGTCGCCCCAAACCAATATCGCCAACCTGAATCGCCTCCTTTTCGAAGAGGAAAACTTCGCCGGTAATGAAGAAGAATATGATGATCCGCGCAATAGTTATTTGAATGATGTTTTGGACCGGAAAATAGGCATTCCCATCACCCTGTCGCTCGTTTATCAGGAGGTCGCGCGCCGATGCGGCTTGCCCGTGGTCGGGGTGGGTTTTCCCGGGCATTTCCTCGCCAAGTACCTCACCGCATCGGGGGAAATCCTGTTGGACCCTTACCACCGTGGCGCCATTCTGAGCCTTCAGGACTGCGAGGAGAAACTGAAAACCCAATTCGGGGAAGAGGCGGAGTTCCGGCCCGCGTACCTGGCGGTCTCGTCGACCAAACACACCCTGACCCGCATGTTGAATAACCTGAAGGGTTCCTTTTTCCGCCGCAGGGATTTTGCCAAAGTCCTGATGATGATTGAAATGGCCCTGGCCGTTGACCCGGCTTCGCGCCAGGAGATTCATGATCGCGGCATGATCTACTTTCTCCTTAAGCGCTATGGAAAAGCGATGGCCGATCTTCGCGCCTACCTCAACCTTTCCCCCTCTGATGACCCGCAAATCCAGGATGTGCGGACGATGATGCACCGGATTCGGGCGATGCATAACTGACAGGTGCCAGGTGCCAGGTGTCAGGTAGCAGGCAGCGCCGCGCTGTGCTACCTACTTTTGCCTTTTGATTTTGCCTGGCGGTTCCGCGGCGCAAGCGTTGCACGCGATCCGCACCTCGACAGTTCGCAGAAAGCGGCATAGAATTACTATTGGCAGTGGGAGCAGGCAACCCATGACTATTACTATCCATCCCCAGTTGGAAATGAGACTCCGCGCCCGAGCGGAGGCCGAGGGACTTACTGTCGAAGCTTACGTTGAGCGCTTGGTCCGCGCTGAGCAGCAGGCCGAGGACGAACTCGAAGCTTTGGCCCTGGAAGGGCTCAACTCCGGCGAGCCGATTGAGGCCGGGCCGGGTTATTGGGAAGACAAACATCGCCGCTTGGATGAACGCCTGAACAAGGCCGTTATCAGGTGAGCGCTCGCTACGTCGTTCGCCCCAAGGCGGATCAGGACCTCGACGACCAAGCCTATTATCTCGCCACGCAAGCGAACCCCAAGGTTGGTCACAAGTTTCTCCTCGCTGCCCATGAGACGTTTTCTGTCCTCGCCACACAGCCTGAGATGGGATGGCATTGTCGGCTCAAGGACCCTGGTGTTGCATCATTGCGAGTCTTTCGAGTGGCGGGCTTCGAAAGGGTGCTCGTACTCTACCGCCCGCGCCCGGACGGAGTGGAAATTCTTCGGGTGGTCCACGGCTCGCGAGACCTCCAAGCGTTCTTGCGTCGTGAAGGTGTTGAGTAGGGAGCGGAGGGGCGACATCCGTCACTTTGGAGCGAAGCCGATGGAGCGGGTGTCAGTGGCGCTCGGACACGGCAGCATCAAGGTGACTGAAAAGCATTATTCGCCGTGGGTGCGTGCTCGTCAGGAACAGCTCGAGGCGGACGTGAGACGCGCTTGGGATCGATCTAACGTAGCCGACTGCGGCGGGGCCAGACCGCAGTGAGGGAAACTTATTCCTCCTCTTCCGGAAACAAAGGCGTGAGCGTATTCGCCCACGTCACGAACTGGTCGAGCTCGGCGGCTGCTTCCTCTATTTCAGCAGCAACCGCTTGAAGCTCTTCTACGGTCCATCTCGTCGTCTTGCTGATAGCACTGTCGTTGCGAATTTTCGGGCGCTTGGTACTTACGACTGAGCCCTTGGATTGAACAAAACTCTCCGATGCCGAATTGAATACAATGCGTGGGCTCCAGTAAGCATGGAAAATCTGGTTTCTTTTCTCCCGTACTCTGTCAATCTTCGAAACAAGCAACCTCAAGCGGTCTTGAATCTCTGACGCTCTTGTATGGTCTGGATTGCCCACAATTGCGTAACGCCAGCCAGTCCGCTCATGGACAAGAGCCTCAAAAATTTCGGTCAAAGGCTTAAAACTCGTTCCCGACAGGATTACCTCGCCGATCCTAAAGTCTCTCCCGTCGACGAGTTTGACAGCGTGCCGGAAAAGTGACTCTTCAAGGTCGGAGAAGTGTATGGCAATGGCACCGAAGGCACGGAGAAAGGCTTCATCGATTTGGGTCATGCAGGGAACCTCCTCAGTGGATGCCAGCGACGAGCATTCAAGCAAGACCTCTCGGATGCTTTGTGCGAGAGACATGTCCCGTTGCTATTGTAATTCCCCCACGGAAAGGGACACAAGAGTCACGCGAGAAACGCGAGACTCCAGGCGTCCCGTGCTCACGGTATACTCTGATTGACAGAAGCCCTGACCTCAGGGTATGACCGCCGAGAGGCATATAGGGAAAATCAAAATGAGCGACACGATAAGCGACACGATGGTATGGGGTCTTTTCTTCGGGTTCATTGCGGTGTTCATTGTCTTCGTCATCGCAATGTGGCGTTACCCTAGACTTAAGAAATTCGTAGAAAATGCGTTAGCGTGGGTGGTAGGGGCGGCCATGATTGTCGGGCTGGTAGCGTTGGGTATCTGGCTTATTTGGGGGCTGGCCACGGGCTCCCTTTTGGCCGACCAGTTCAATTACATAACAGACGGGTATGCCCTGGCCCACTTGCGGGACTCTAACTGCTCCCTCGAACGGGACATATTGGAAGTGGATGAGGTCAAGGACGCCAGCGTCGAGGATAAGGGGAGAAAAGTGGAAATGCGCCAAATCATCTATAGCTTCAGAAAGAGACCCGTAAACGGTCCAGTCTCGGCTGAGGTTATGCGCAGCACCGCAACCTTGTTCAAGGACGAGAATGGAAAGTGGACAGCGTCATGCGACCGATAATCCACTATGCTGGGAATGTTTGGAATAAGCGGTGTTCTACCCAATGGTCCAGGGCAGCCGGGATTAGCCCAATCGTGCTGTCCGTTTCAGGATGACTGAAGGGGTCACACTTTCCTCTATCGAGACCAAAACGCAACCAGTCAGTTGCAGCTTTTATGAGTTCGTCCCGAGAAAGGTTTTTCCATAATTTAGCTGGGCCGGAAATGAATACCTTAACTGTACAGACTGATTGCCCCTTTGAAACTCGAAAGAAGTAATCAACCACGTCCCCATTGGGTTGGCTGTCGAGGAAGGTAATTTCAAAAGTCATGATTTCGGCCTTTCAGTCCACATTCTATCACCAAGGTTGGAAAGAGCGGCAGGCTAACTGTTCCGAGTAGAACTCCACTGACCATCTGCATCAATGCCGCCCCCCCAGGAAGTACGGTCAGCACGCGACCGCGAGCGGCCCGCGCGAGCACAAGGCTGGCCGATGGGAACTGCTCGCTAGCCAAGATGAAGGGGACACCAGAGGTACGCGAAAAACAGGCAGCTCCTAACTAACTGAAACTGCAAGAGATAGACTGGCGGAGAGGGTGGGATTCGAACCCACGTGCCCGCTTTTGGCAGGCAAGACGCTTTCGAGGCGCCCCCGTTATGACCGCTTCGGTACCTCTCCGACAATAACCGGGTTTCGGGACACGGGACACGGGGCACGGGAATCGAAGTTTCACGTGCCGTGTCCCGTATCCCGTATCCCGTGTCCCGTATTACTATTCCTCCGCTTTCGGAAAAACTCCTGCATGACCCGAGCGCAATCGGCAGCCAGGATACCGCTGGCTACCTCGACCTTGTGATTCAGCTTGCGGTGGTTCAGCACCCGGAGCGCTGATCCGCATGCCCCTGCCTTGGGGTCGCGCGCGCCGAACACCGTGCGCCGCAGTCGCGCCTGCACCATGGCGCCGGCGCACATCGCACAAGGTTCAATTGTAACATACAGGTCGCAACCCTTCAGCCGGTAGTTGAGCAACCTCCGCGCGGCGCGTCGCAACGCCAGAATTTCCGCATGCGCGGAAGGGTCGTGCAAATGGATGGGGCGATTGTGCGCGCGCGCCAGCACCCGTCCTTCCCAGGCCACGACCGCCCCCACCGGGACTTCCCCTTCGCGGGCGCCCCGCTCCGCCTCGCGCAACGCCATGCGCATGAAACGCTCATCCGTGGAAAGCAAACGGCCTCTCACCGCCCCCTTTCGCATGTGTCCATCGTAACATGCCGGCAAGCCCCACCATTGCCGATTGATGATTGCCGATTTTCGATTGCTGATTGACGATTGAACTAAAGGAAGCTTTCAGCCTTTGGTTCTCGGTTTTCAGTAAACGCCTCTACTGACAACTGATGACTGAGAACTGAGGACTCCCAATCGACAATCGGCAATCGGCAATCGAAAACCGGCAATCGAAAATCGGCAATCATCAATCGGCAATTAAGGGCGCCATGCTTTTGGCTTGCACCTCAGCCCTGAGTGGTGTAGTAATTGCATTCTTATTTTTGGATAACAGGAGAGGTGACGGCAATGATGAATCGACGAAATTTCTTCCGCAGCAGCGCTCTGGGAGTAACGGCGTTGGCGACCACGCAGGCGCCGGGCGGGCTTTTCGCCAATCCTTTCGGCAAGCCCATCGGGCTCCAGCTCTATACGCTCCGCGATGAGCTCCAGAAAGATATGTTGGGCACCCTCAAGCAAGTCGCGGCCATTGGCATCAAGGAAGTGGAGCTCTACGACCTATATGGGAAGACGGCGGCGGAATTTGCCAAGATCCTGAAAGATGACGGCCTCACCGCTCCCAGCGGGCATTACATGACCAGGCATTTGCACGGGAACTGGGAAAAGGAAATTGAGAACGCCAAGACCATCGGGATGAAATACATGGTGAACGCCATCCTCGATCCCGAGGAACGCAAAACCTTCGACGACTGGAAGCGCCTGGCGGAGCTTTTCAATAAAGCTGGCGAGCAAACCCAGAAGGCCGATATCCAATACTGCTATCACAATCACAACTTCGAATTCCAAAAATTCGGCAACACCACGGCGTATGATTACCTTCTCAAAGCGCTCGATCCGAAACTTGTCAAATTTGAAATGGATTGCTTCTGGGTGACGCACGCCGGCCAGGATCCGGTGGCCTACTTCAAGAAATACCCGGGCCGTTTCCCGCTGCTCCACATCAAGGATCTGAAGGACCATCCCGCCGCCACGGTGGAGAAAGACGATAAGATGGGTATGTTCGCGCCCGTGGGTCACGGCACCATCGATTGGAAGCGCATCTTTGCGGCCGCGCCCACCGCGGGGATGAAGCACTTCTTCATCGAGCAGGACTGGTGCGAGCAGCCGCCGCTGGAAGCGGTGAGGATGAGTTACACGTATCTGCATAGCTTGACGTAAGACGCCCCACCCCATCCGCCAGTATCCTCGGAGGCGGTCGCAGTCAAGATCGCGACCGCCTCGGGGTACGGCCCCGCCGGGATGATGGATTTAATGCCAAGCCTGCGGAGTCAGGAAGGGATGGGAACTACTTATTTCCGCCGGGCTGGAGCAAGCCAAGCAATTGGGAGAGCCGGCCCCGTAAAGCCTCCACCGCCTCGTTTACGGCACGTTCCTGCATTTCTTGTAACTTCGGCCCCATAAAGCTCAGTGCTTCGTTGATCTGCCCCTTAACTTGATCGGACGAGGATGCAGCGGTGCGGTCCGCAACCTCTTGAAGTCTTGCTTGCCACGCATGGAGACTTTTCTCTGCCGCGGCGTGGGCCGATTCTTGCACTTGCTTTTGTATTTGGTCAGAGGACGATGCAACGGCCTTGTCGGCGATTTCTTGCAGTCGCGTTTGCCAACTCTGGAGACTTTTCTCCGCCGCGGCGTTGGCCGATTCTTGCACTTGCTTTTGTATTTGGTCTGAGGATGAAGCAACGGCCTTGTCGGCGATTTCTTGCAGTCGCGTTTGCCAACTCTGAACGCCTTTCTCCGCCGCGGCGTTGGCCGATTCTTCCACCTGCACGCGTATTTGGTCAGAGGACGATGCAACGGTCTTGTCGGCGATTTCTTGCAGTCGCGTTTGCCAACTCTGGAGACTTTTCTCCGCCGCGGCGTTGGCCGATTCTTCCACCTGCGCGCGTATTTGGTCTGAGGATGAAGCAACGGCCTTGTCGGTGATTTCTTGCAACCGCGTTTGCCAACTCTGGAGACTTTTCTCCGCCGCGGCGTTGGCCGATTCTTCCACCTGCACGCGTATTTGGCCTGAGGATGAAGCAACGGCCTTGTCGGCGATTTCTTGCAGGCGCGTTTGCCAACTCTGGAGACTTTTCTCCGCCGCGGCGTTGGCCGATTCTTCCACCTGCGCGCGTATTTGGTCTGAGGATGAAGTAACGGTCTTGTCGGCGATTTCTTGCAACCGCGTTTGCCAACTCTGGAGACTTTTCTCCGCCGCGGCGTTGGCCGATTCTTCCACCTGCGCGCGTATTTGGTCTGAGGATGAAGTAACGGTCTTGTCGGCAATTTCTTGCAACCGCGTTTGCCAACTCTGGAGACTTTTCTCCGCCGCGGCGTTGGCCGATTCTTCCACCTGCACGCGTATTTGGTCTGAGGATGAAGTAACGGTCTTGTGGGCGATTTCTTGCAACCACGTTTGCCAACTCTGGAGACTTTTCTCCGCCACGGCGTTGGCCGATTCTTCCACCTGCGCGCGTATTTGGTCTGAGGATGAAGCAACGGTCTTGTCGGCGATTTCTTGCAGTCGCGCTTGCAATTCTTGCGAACGCTTTTCCCCCGCAGCGCGAAGCCCATCCTCAAGGTTGTTTTGCAGGCTTTCTCCCACTGACAGCGCATGCTGCTGAGCCTCGTCCAGCCGGCTGGCCAACAGGGCATCGAGGTGAGTTTGCAGCACGTTTGCCTGCCGTTCCCCCGTTTCGCGCGCCGTTTCATTCAGCCGTGCGACCAAGGATTCGCCGTGGCTCTCCGCCGTCTCATCCAATTTCGATTTAATCTGCAGAACAACTCTTTCCTTGTTCTCCTGGATTTCCTCCTGGAGGCAACGCTTCATTTGCTTCAAGCCCGCGTCACGTTCCTGGTGCAAGGTCTCGAGGGCGGAACTCACCACCGCCATGATTTGTTGCCGGGCCTCATCCAATAAAGAGTCCCTCTCGGCATGAAGGTTATTACTCCAGGCGGTCAGCGCTTGGCCAGCGTCTGCCTGCACCTGCGCTTGAATACGTTCACGCGCGGACGCGATTCCGCTCTCGGTTATCAGGTTTAGCGCAGGCAGCGCTTCCGCCTGCATCTTCTCGTAGATCTGCTCCGGGGTCAGGGGCAGGGGAGCTCTCTCCAGGGCCACGCCCAAGCTGACCTGGTACTCCGTGAGTCTTGCATCCAGCTCTTGGAATTCCCCTTTCAACGCGCTCAGACGTTGACTGGAGGAGAGCATATCCTCCTCCATCGTCGCTAATTCCTGCGCTATGGCGGTCGCGGCGCGCTCACGCAAATCTATTTCCAATTGCAGGCCGACCTGTTGCATGACCTGATCAAGTCGTTGGCGGAATCGCCGGGCATGCGCATCAGAGGTTTCATGGAGTTCCTGAAGGAATTGAGTTGCGATTTCTTCGCTGGTCAAGGCGGGAGGAGGCGTTTGGGCAGGCACGCTTTCCGCGGGTACAGGGCGGGGGGCGGGCGCCTCCTTCGCCGCCGGCGCTCCCAGATCTTTCCCATTGGGGGTCCAGTCGTCAGGGGGAAACTCCAGGCCCCAGATATTCTGTGACTCCACCAACTGGACTCCCGCTTCCTGGAGGCCGTCCTGGTTGCGCTTGGCGCTTATCCATACGACGTTCGCCCTGGCCACGCTCCCCAGGGTGGGATTTTCAACGAGAACCTCCGCGCCGATAACCAGCCGCTGGGACGTCAGGAACTTCGCCCCGTGCCGGTTTACGATCAGCGTGTGGGTGCTTTCCCGGAATGCTTTTTGTTGGGCATCCTTCCCATGGATCACAATGGGAAGAGAGAGGGAAATCCGCGAGCTCCGACGGCCATCCGCTGCTGACGAGTTACTCATGAAACATGCTCACTCCCGTGCTGGGCAAGGGTCATGGGGCATTCCGGGTGAAAGGCGCTAAGATTCCCGCGATGGGCCTCCGGGCAGTGGGGGGCGGGCTTTCGCGCCCGGGCGCAGCCGCGCCGCACTTTCCTGATTTTCTTTCTGTAGAAGGCTCCGGTATTTGCTCAGACCGTCCTCGGCAGCGCGGTTCATGCTATTGACAACAGAGTCGGCCAAGGCGCTGAGCTGGCGTCGCGCCTCCGCCAAGGGTGTGGGGGGGCGCAGCAGGCTTTCGCTGGTGGCTTCGAGACTGCACTTTAGTTCCTGAATCCTGGCTTCGTTCTTTCCCATCTCCTCTCTTGAGGCGCTCAGGCTTGCTCTCAGAGCTCTGACCTCCTCCTCCAGAGCCCCCACTTCGTGCGCTTTCGCGTGGGCAGTGCGCTCCCGCAGTTCGAATTCCAATTCCAAACCCAGGCGGTGAGTAAGCTGCTTCAGCCGGTCCTGGAATTCCCGGGCGTGCGCGTCGGCGGACTGCTGCAACTCTTGCAGGAGCCGAATGGTGATCTCTTCGCCGGCCAGCGAAGATACGCGCGTCTCGGCGGCCACCGTGTCGGCGCGCTCAAAAGCACGCAGATCCTCGGGCGCGGGCAGCGCTTCTTCCCGAGGCTCGATACTCCAGTCGTCAGGGGGAAATGCGATTCCCCAGACATTCTGCGGTTCATGCAACTGAAGCCCCGCATGATGTAGCTCTCCGGGGTGGTGCTTCTCCCCCAACCAAACAACACTCGCTTTCGCCACGACGCCCAGGGCGCGGTTTTCGATCGAAATCTCTGTGCCCATGGCCAAATGGCGAGTCGTCGCAATCTTCCCACCGTGCTTGTTAACGATCAGCGTGCGCACGCTTTCACTAAAATTATTTCCCTCGGCATCCACGCCCGAGATAACGACCGGGATGGAAATCGACAGACGCGTGCTTCGACGGTCCTGCTTGATGTTGTCTTCACTCATGTTGCACACCAATGAGTGCCACTGGGGCCTGATTATAACGAAGAGCCGACCGCGGAACAACGGCTCTGACTAGGATTTCTGACCACACTGGAACATTTTGGGGGGCCGCCCTTCCAGACCCGTGGTGAGAATTCCGCGTGGGCATCGAGCCGGCCGGGATGGACGCAACCCAGGTGCGTCGCCTTACCTTTCCGGTTTCAAATAGATTACTCCGAGGGGCGGCAGGGTCAGTTCCACGTGGCAGGGCTGGTTTTGCCACGCGAGCGGGATGGCTTGGCGGCCCGTCGCGTTGGTCACGCCGCTTCCGCCGAACTGCGCAGCGTCGGTGTTCAGAATCTCGCGATAGAAGCACGCCTCCGGCACACCCACGCGGTAGCCCTGGTGCACGACCGGCGTAAAATTGCAAACCACGACCAAGTGGTCACCCGGGGTTTGCCCTTTGCGCAGGAAGGCGATGACGGAATGGTCGGCGTCGTGGAAATCGATCCATTCGAAACCGCTGTGCTCGAAATCGATTTGGTGGAGCGCCCGCTCCGTCCGGTATAGATGGTTGAGTTGCGCCACCAAACCCTGTAGCTTGCGGTGGGGTTCGTAGTCGAGCAAATTCCAATCCAGGCTTTTAGCGGGATTCCACTCAATCCACTGCCCCAGTTCCGCCCCCATGAACAGCATTTTCTTTCCCGGGTGCGCGTAAAGAAAAGCGAAGAGCGCCCGCAGGTTGGCGAACTGCTGCCAATAGTCCCCCGGCATTTTGGAGAGCAGTGAGCGTTTGCCGTGCACCACCTCATCGTGCGAGAGCACCAGCACAAAATTCTCATTGAAGGCGTAGAGCAACGAAAACGTCAGATGGGAGTGCTGGTAACGGCGGAAGACGGGGTCGGTAGCGAAGTATTGCAACATGTCGTGCATCCATCCCATGTTCCATTTCAGGCTGAAGCCCAGGCCCCCGACGTAGGGCGGCCGCGAAACCATGGGCCAGGAGGTGGATTCCTCCGCGATGGTCAGCGTGCCGGGATGATGCTGGTGGGTGAGTTCGTTGAAGCCTTTGACGAAGGAGATGGCTTCCAGGTTTTCGTTGCCCCCGAAAGCGTTCGGCACCCATTCGCCGGCCTTGCGGGAGTAATCGAGGTAGAGCATGGAAGCCACCGCGTCCACGCGCAGGCCGTCGATGTGATATTTTTCCAGCCAAAACAGCGCGCTCGACCAGAGGAAGCTGCGCACCTCGGTGCGGCCGTAATTGAAGATGCGTGTGCCCCAGTCCGGATGCTCGCGCAGGCGCGGATCGTCGTGCTCGTAAAGGTGGGTGCCGTCGAAGAACGCCAGGCCGTGCGCGTCGGAGGGAAAATGCGCCGGCACCCAGTCCAGAATCACCCCGATCCCGTGCTGGTGCAGGTGATCGACGAAGTACATGAAATCTTCCGGCGTGCCGTAACGGCTGGTGGGCGCGAAATATCCGGTGGTCTGGTAGCCCCACGATTCATCCAGCGGATACTCCGTCACCGGCATCAATTCCACATGCGTAAAACCCTGCTTCTCGACGTAGTCCGCCAACTGCTCGGCGAGCTCGCGATAGTTGAGGACGCGATCGCCCTCTTCCGGCGAGCGCCGCCACGAGCCCAGGTGAACTTCGTAAATCGCCAGGGGCGCGCGGAATCCCTGGCGCGCGGTGCGCTCCGCCATCCAGGTCTGATCGTTCCAGGCGTAGCGGTTCAAGTCGTAGACGATCGAGGCCGTCTTGGGGCGCAGCTCAGCGTAGAAACCGTAAGGGTCACTCTTCAACCCCAAGTAGTTACGATAGCGGCCTTTGATTTCAAATTTGTAAAGTTCCCCTTCGCGCAAGCCGGGAAGAAAGATTTCCCACACGCCCGTGCCGCCGCGCACGCGCAGGGGATGGCGGCGGCCGTCCCAAGAATTGAAGTTGCCCACTACGCTCACGCGCTGGGCATTCGGCGCCCACACCGCGAATGCCACGCCGCGCACCCCCGCGATTTCCCTCACATGCGCGCCCAGCTTTTCGTAGGTCTTGTGGTGCGTGCCTTCCGCCAGAAGGTGAAGATCGAAATCGGAAAGAACGGGCGGGAAGCGATAAGGATCCTCGAACTCGTGTTGCCTGGCATACTCGGTGCGCAAGCGATAGGGGAACAAAGCCTGCTCGCCCGGGAAGACTGCTTCGAAGAATCCCTCGGCATGGATGCGCCGGAGCGGCACCGCGTCGCCCTCGCCCGGGCCGCGCACCACCCAAGCGTCATGCGCGCGCGGCAGGAAAGCGCGAATCGCTACCGCCGCTTTGCCCCGCACCTCCACCAGGTGCATCCCCAGAATGTGGAAGGGGTCGCCATGCTCGGCGCGCAAAATCTGCGCGATTTCCTCCACCGGCGCGGTGGTTTCAGCCAGAAGCTTCAGTCGTTTGGCCATCGTCTCTATTCTACTCTACATTGTGATCGGGCCATCGGGCCATCGGGTCATCGGATGATTGAGTGATCGGGTGATTTGAGATTTGCGATTTGTGATTTGCGATTTTCGGACGCGGCCCTGCCCGCCTTTCCGCCGTTGGACTTTGCCTTTTTCTCGTCACTCATCACTCATCACTCATCAGAACTGTCCGGTCATTGAATTTTGATTTTGGGCTAAGCTATTTTCATTCATGGGTTTGCTGTTGAAACGAGCCGTTTTCGATTTGAATTTCGGATGCCTTTTTGGCCATGCTG
>Ga0181539_1000859_pt1 | contig 35732 bp, 37 predicted proteins | sample PEATcosm2014_Bin_46_FD_119767 | JGI IMG/M metagenome (GOLD analysis project Ga0181539, IMG submission 119767) | Peatland microbial communities from MTU Mesocosm Facility, Houghton, MI, USA - PEATcosm2014_Bin23_60_metaG | ecosystem: Environmental > Terrestrial > Soil > Wetlands > Peat | place... | reverse complement strand
GTCACAGAAACCTCCTTTCTGTAACCCCAAAACTAACGCGATCGACCTGTCGCCTACCGCACCAATCTAACTCCGCCGCGCCAGCGGCTTAGTTCAAACGGCCAACCCGTGCTTTTGGCTCGTCGTCCCCATACTTCGGGTCACAGTGGCGGGAAGCCGAAATACATACCTGTGGGGCCACGTTTAAGTCTCTGCGAATTCAAGCCCTCAATGATGCCAATCCAGTTGTTCGTAATTTCGCCTGAAGCCCCACGCGAGAGGCTGATATCTTTTGTAGAGAAGCTTCCTTTTTGTTAGACTGGTCAAATAGACAGGTCAGAGGAGGGCAGGGGATATGACCACGATGGGTTTCTATGAAGCGCGCACGCATCTTTCGGAGCTGCTCGACCATGTCGCGAAGGGAAGGAAAGTTCTTATCACACGGCGCGGCAGACCTGCGGCCCTGATTGGTCCGCCCCCCAAGCAGGACCAGCGGGATGTGCGTCATGTCGTGCAGGAGATGCTGGCGTTCCGGGACCGCGAGGGGCCAACGCTAGGCGGCCAGGTGACCCTACGGGAACTGATTGACGAAGGACGCCGCTTTTAGGCGGAGGCGCAACCGAGAGGAGGCACGATGGCGAAAAAGGCAAAGAAGCCTAGCCGGGCCGAGTTTGTCCTCGACGGCTCGCTGGCTTTGGCCTGGTATTTCAAGGACGAGGTAAACCCGTATGCCGATGCGGTGGCGGCGCGCTTTCCGGCGGCGCGCGCCGTCGTGCCGCTGATTTGGCCCCTCGAGGTGGCGAACGCAGTGCTGATGGGAGAGCGGCGCCAGCGCAGCTCGGAGGCGCAAGCCGCCCAATGGCTTACCTATCTCGGGTTCCTCCCCATTGCCGTCGATGACGAGACCAACGACCGGGCTTGGGGTGAAGTGCTAAGCCTGGCGCGTGCGCATCGCCTTTCGGCCTATGACGCGGCCTATCTGGAACTGGCCTTGCGCCGCGGCCTGCCGCTTGCGACGCTCGATGACAAGCTCAAGGCCGCAGCCTCTGCCGTAGGCGTGCGGGCGTTTGCTCCGTGACGCGTAGGAGGGCATCCGAGGGGGCCGCTTCGGCTGAGAACTTCAGGAAATTAATCGGCGAGGGCATGAAAAAATGTAGAAACTCCAGGGGGCATACGGTGACTTCGATGTACGCACCACTCCCAGGGGTCTGCCTTTCGAAAAGCCGCAGGGCCGGAAAGCGGGCCCTGCGTTACTTTGCCGCAACCTCCGCCAACCCCTTATCAAGCGCGGCGAGGGCGGTATCCACATCTTCCTTGCAAATATTGAGGGGCGGAGACATGCGCACCACGTTGCCGTACAGTCCGCCTTTGCCCACTAGCAAGCCGTGGACGCGCAATCGCTCGAGCAATTGATTGGTCAAATCGGTGGCGGGTTCCTTGCTCTTGCGGTCTTTCACGAGTTCGATGCCCTGCATCAGGCCCATGCCGCGCACGTCGCCGATGATGGCGTGCTTTTCCTTCAACGCTTCCAGGCCCGCGTGGAAATGATTGCCGGCGGTTTCGGCGTTGTCCATCAGGCGATCTTCTTCGATCAAATCGATAGTAGCCTTGGCCGCCACACAGGCTACGGGATTTCCGCCGAAAGTGGAAATGGTCAGACCTTTGTAAGCGTCGGCGATTTCCGGGCGCGTCAGCGTGAGTCCTATGGGCACGCCGTTGGCCATGCTTTTGGCGCTGGTGATGATGTCGGGCTCGACTTCCCAGTGCTCGATGCCCCACCACTTCTTGCCGGTGCGACCCCAGGCGGCTTGCACTTCGTCGGCAATGAACAAGCCACCGTAGTTGCGCACGATGTTGGCGACAATCTTGAAATATCCGGGCGGCGGCACGATGAACCCACCCAGCCCCTGGATGGTCTCTGCCAACATGCCGGCAATCTGGCCGCTGGTTGAGGTTTTAATGACTTCATCAATGTCCTTCGCGCAGTGGAGGTCGCAACTCGGGTAGGTCAGCCCATACGGGCAGCGATAGCAATAGGGTCCCGGCGCGTGCACGATGCCGTAAGGAATCGCTCCTGCCTTGCGCCAGGTGTACAGCCCGGTGAGCGACTTGGCCAATTGCGAGTGCCCGCTGTATCCATGCCGCAGTGCCAGAAGTTCGTAATTGCCCGTGTACATGCGCGCCGTGAGGATGGCGACTTCATTGGCTTCAGTGCCGCTGTTGGTAAAATAGCTCTTCTTGAGTTTGCCGGGGGCAATCGAGGCCACCTTTTCCGCCAGGTTCACCATGGCTTCCGTGACGAAGAGGGTGGACGTGTGCTGGACCTTGTCGATCTGCGTTTTGATCTTCTCCGTCACCCTGGGGTTCGAATGCCCCACGCTGATCGTCACGATGCCACCCAGGAAGTCCAGAAATTGCTTGCCCTCGCTGTCCCAAACGTACTGGCCCTTGGCGTGGTCAATCACCATCGGGTCTTTGAAGTACGTGGTGACACAGTTGAAAACGTATTCCTGTTTTTTGCGGATGATTTCGTCTTTGGTCATGAATCCCTCTCTAAAGCCATCCGATGATGAAGTCACATGTATTTTACCACCTATCAACTACTATTTAGCGTGCGAGCTGGGTTGGAGTCCATGTCGGGCTTATGTTACCATTGCAATGAATCTACCCGGGGATTCACTAGGTTGCGGCAACGAACGGTAAGTGAGGTGGGCGGATGCCGAGGGCTGAGAAATTCCTTGAGCAGCTCTGCAACGAGAAGGAGATGCACAAGGAGCACCGTCACGCTCTTGTACTCAGGAAGCTGACGTTTATCATCGGGCTATTTGGATTGGGCACGCTTGGGTCCAAGGATATCAGCTTCATGCCCTTGCTCTTTCTCGTGCCGGCTATAGCGCTTTGCTACGATGTTTTCATATTTGCTGAGGACTTCAAAGTCCATAGGATCGGAAAATTCGTAAGGGATAAAGCAAGAGTAAAAGATAAACCTCTTGATGTCGCACAACCGTTTAGCAAGGTAGAGCTTGACTGGGAGCTTTGGTTATGTGAGGCAGACCGAAGGGAACCGCTGGGATATTGGGCCTCTCTAGTAATCACATGCTTGGCTTCCGGTGCGTGCGTGGCAATCGTTTGGCTACGCACTGAGACACACAATTTCGTGATCGGCTATTTCTTGGGTGTTTGGACTATTGCCGTCCTTGTGGGGATCATATTGATTTTCAGCTATTGTCGGAATCTGCAGGCAAAGTTAAGATCGAAGGACTAATCGCCTCGGACAACCGTTAGTGGCTGCACTCTGGCTCCCAAACCATCTGGTAAATCATCCGAAATTTGAGCGAGACTTCGTAACCTCATTCCGAACGCAGACGGCGAAGCGATGTAAAATCGCTGCAACGATTTCAAACTGACCTACTGCTACATTTTAAGAGCCGTGGAGTAAGGCAACCCGCGCCCAACTCCGCGCTGCGTGCTTGAAATGAGTCAGTTTCTTATGCCAATTTTCTTGGTAAATTTCCTATTGGCAATCTTTGCTAATCAGGGTACACTCTCCTTCGGGGTTGATATCCAGGTGAGGAATGCCCTATGCCCACGCGCAATGTGAATTTGACTGACGAGCTTGACCGCTTCGTTCTGGCGAAGGTCCAAAGCGGCCGGTACGAAAACGCCAGCGAGGTTTTCCGCGCCGCCTTGCGCACATTGGAGCGCGAAGAGCAGGAGTATGAGGCGAAGCTTGCCGCGCTGAAGACGGCGATTGACGAAGGTGACTCGAGCGGCCCGGCAGAGGGAAATTCCTTTGCGCGTGTCCGGCAGGCACTTAAACCTTGCCGAAAGAAGCGCTAGCGAGTGGCTACCTTCCGGTTATCTCGCCTGGCCGAGGCCGACCTCATGGATATCGGCGCTTACACCCTGCAGGCGTGGGGCGAAAACCAAACCATCCGCTATATCGACGGCCTTGAAACTTGTTGCCAGCGGCTTGCGGACAACCCTGAGTTAGGCCGCCCATGCGATCATATCCGGCCCGGCTTGCGTCGCATGGAACATGCCCGGCATGTCGTGTTTTATCGGATCGAATTAGGGGGCATTTTGGTATCTCGCATACTTCATCAGCGCATGCTGCCAGAAAGACAAGGCATCGGGGAGGAAGAGTCTCGGAAAAACGCCGGATGATGTGTCGAATTGGGTTTTTTGTGCCACTTCGTGAATGATGTTGTGCCGATCTTCCCGCCGCTTCACCAGCCCCTTGCGCAGATGGATCTTCGTTTTTGCCCTTCGCGGGTCACTCGCTACTGGTCACTCGCCACCGCCCTTAAATGCCCGACGTGCGGCCATCCATCAACGCGACACAGAGTCCATCTTCGGTAAACCGAACATCCGCAACCCGTTCGTCAGCCCTTGTGGTGGCGCGGTATCTGGGCAATCGCTGGTCCTCCCAATCACGGTGTCCCTTATTCACGAGACAGCCAGAAGGGCCTTCTCCACAGGCCCGGGCAATCCGACGGGAAGGAAGAAATCCTCCGGATAGAGATAGTCTTCACCCGACTCGTCGATGACCCTGAGCAAACGGTGCTTGGCCGCTGCCGGGTCTGGAACGATTTCATACAGTTTCCGGCGCTCCAGCGAAACCTCGTAACCCTCATTGCGAATACAAACGACGAACCGTTTTTCTTTCGAGTTCTTCTTCATAATCCTATTCGAGCAGATCTGTAATGGAGCTGAGAAGTTCAAACCACATCTCGGTTATGCCGTCAAGTGCAGGAACTCAATCCCTGGGTAACGATGAAAATCGGGGTCGAAGGCGACCAAACGGCAGCCGCTCGCCGCAGCAAAGGCGGCAAGGTAGGCGTCGGTCCACTGTCCGGCGCGCAGGTCGAGCTTTCCGGCCCATTGCGCTAATAATTCGTCCAAGCCCGGCGGTTCGGCAAGTAAGGTGATTTGCGGGAGTGCCAGCCAAGTCTCAAGCGCCCTCCACGCCGCACCGCCATCCAAGGCGGCATGGCCGAGGATTTTAGCGTTGGTCAGGTGTCGTAAGAGCGCCAACGCGGTAACCCGGCAAAAGGCCAATTCGCTCGCAGACTCCTCATCCCAGTAACGCCGCGCGCGAAGGTAGTGGACGTGCTCGGGGGCGCTTAAGGGAAGCCAAACGCTCGCATCAAGCAGGTCCCGCATACTTCGCCTCGTCTTCCTCTTCTTCAATCCGTCTGATTTCCTCGCGCGAGATGGCGGGAATGGGTACTCCGCGAGGGGGTATTATTACCGGAGGAGGAGCGTGCCTGCTCCCGCCAGGTTCGTTCCTGGGGACCCGCAGTCCTTGCTCGATGAGTTGCAGAACCAGTTGCCGCATCGTGATGCCAGTTAGGCCAGCACGAGCCTTTAGGGTTCGGTAGAGATTCTCCGGAAGATCAATGGTGGTTCGCATAAAAGCATCTTGATGCATTTATGCATCGCTGTCAATTGTTAAGGTTGCTCTTCCCTCGGAGGAATGTCCCCCTTTAGCCCTTAATTGCGGACTATCCACAATCAATTTGTGGGCTATTGGCCCCCTGCTATTTCACATGCTCATCCAGCCACCCCAAAACCGTCTTGTACCAGAGCTGGCTATTCTGCGGCTTCAGCACCCAGTGGCCCTCATCGGGGAAATACAGCAGCTTGGATTTGATGCCGCGCTGTTGCAAGGCGGAGAACTGTTGGAAGGCCTGGCCTTCCGGCACGCGGAAATCGCGCGCGCCTTCCACCAACAGCATGGGTGTCTTGATGCTCTGAACAAAGCTGGAGGGCGACCATTTTTGGCGCAGCGCCAGGGAATCTTTATCCCAGGGCACTCCTTTGAATTCCCACTCGTCGAACCACAGTTCTTCCGTTTCGCCGGCCATGCTGTGATTGTCATAGTCACCGTCGTGCGAGACCAGTGCCTTGAAGCGGTCGGTGTGACCGGCAATCCAGTTGATCATGAATCCGCCAAACGATGCGCCCGCTGCCACCATGCGCGACTTGTCGACGAAGTCCAGCTTTTCGAGAAAGTCCGTAGCGTTCATCAGGTCTTGGTAGGGCGCGCCGCCCCAATCGCCGGAAATTTCTTCTACAAATTTCTGACCATAGCCCGTTGAGCCGTGGAAGTTCGTCATCAGCACCACGTAGCCGTGTGCGGCGAACATCTGGGCATTCCAGCGATAGCTCCAGGCGTCTTCCCAGGCGCTCTGCGGGCCGCCATGAACGAGTAAGAGGCCCGGGTACTTCTTGGCAGCGTCGAAGCCCGGCGGCTTCAGCATGAGGTTCTCGATCTCCGCCCCCTGCGCGCCGTGCGTGGTCACAAACTCGGCAGGATTCATGTCGAGGTCTGCCAGCAGCGCGTCATTTTCGTGGGTCAGCAGCATGGGTGTTCCGCCCGAGATGGCCACGCGATAGATCCCTGCCGGCTGCGTCAGGCTGGTGCGGGTCAAGAACAGCCACGTGCCATCAGGGCTCACGCTGAGGTCGTCATTCGTGCCTTCCAGAACTTTTTCGACCTTGGGCGAGCTGATGGAAGTTTTGAAAACCGGCTGCCGGGCATGGTCAGCGGCAGTGAAATAGATGGTGTTGCTGTCGGGTGCCCAGGCGAAGCCCGATACCCACTGGTCAAACCCCGGGGTGAGGTCGAGAGTTTTTCCCGCATCACGGTCGTAAGCGCGCAGGCGGAAGAGGTCCGATTCGTAGCCATTGCGCGCCTGGGAGGTGTAAGCGATATAGCGCCCGTTGGGAGAGTATTGTGGCGACGCGTCCGAGCCCGGATTGTCGCTGGTGATGTTGAGCGGTTCGCCGCCCACCGCTCCCACGGTGTAAAGGTCATTGTTGGTGGTCCAAGCCGCCGCTGACTGGCCTGCGGAACCCTTGCTGCGGTTCGAGGTGTAGCAGACTTCCGTGCCATCCGGCGAAATCGCGTAGCCATCCGGCGCGCCCAGGAAAAACGTGGGCGAATCGTAAGCGCCGGGAGTAAGGTCAACGGGGGTGCCGCCTTTGGCGGAAATGGAGAAAAGGTGCGTGTCCCGGCCCTCGCGCCACGAGTCCCAATGGCGGAAGAGCAGTTCGGTGAAAATTTGCGCTTTGACTTTGCTTTCGGCCGCTTCTTTCAGCCGGCGCGCGTTGCAGTCCTCATCCGCGCAGTCGGGATAGACCTGCGAGGTGAAGAGCAGCACGTCGCCATGGGCGGCCCAAGTGACGCCGTCAGCTTCTGTCGAGAGAGAAGTGAGGGGCCGGGGATCGCCACCTTCAAAGGACAGAATCCACACTTGCGAGTTGCCCCCGCGCGTGGAAATGAAGGCCAGCGATTTGCCGTCGGGGGACCACCGCGGGCGCGTGTCGGAGCCGTCACCGCGCGTCAGTTGCCGCGGCTCACCTCCTTCGGCGGAAACCACCCAGATGTGGCTGGCCTTCTTGTTGGCAGCGAGATCGACCACAGCGACTTCGTAAGCGATCCACTTGCCATCCGGCGATAACTGCGGATCGGAAATGCGCTGCATCTTCGCCAAATCTTCATAGGTAATGATGTGTTTGGCTTGCGCCACGGCACATACCGCCAGCAGGAAAAGAGTAATTCCTATACGAAGAAGTAAATGCATGGGTGCTCCCAGGACTGCGAATTATCAACTCCCGTTTTGCTGCCATCAACTTATCACAGGGTGAGAGGTTCTATCAGCGTTTAATGCGCGCCGAGCCGCCCTTCATGACGTGCTTCACCTCTTCCAAAGTAATCATGCTGGTGTCGCCGCGTGTGGATTGGAGCAGCGCTCCATGCGCCGCGCCCATATCCACGGCCTCCTGCGGGCTTCTGCCGTCAAGCAGAGCGTAGATGGCGCCGCTGCAAAAGCCGTCGCCGCCCCCCACGCGGTCTTCAATCTCTAGGCCTTCGTAGCGCTTGGATTGGTAGAACTCCCCTTGAAAATAGAGAATCGCCGACCAGTTGTTCACGAGCCCGCTCACGACCTCACGCAACGTGGTGCCCACGGCCTGAATATGGGGGAACTTGGCCACCACCTGTTCGACCATTTTCTTGTAGCCTTCCACCGGCAGCTTCTTCAGCGATTCGTCCACGCCCTCCACCTTGAAGCCCAGGACTTTTTGGAAATCTTCTTCGTTACCGATCAGCACGTCGATAAAGGGTACCAAGCCCTTGGTTACCTCGATGGCCTTGGCGCTGGACCACAGCTTGCTGCGGAAGTTGAGGTCATAGCTCACGATTGCGCCCGCCGTATGCGCAGCTTCCATGGCTTCTTTCACCGCCGCGGCGATGGAATCGCTGAGCGCCGTGCAGATTCCTCCGGTGTGGAACCAGCGCACACCGCGCGCGAAGATGCTTTTCCAATCGACCTCGCCGGGTTGGATGTGGGCGGCGGCGGAATGGCCGCGGTCGTACATGGTCAAGCTGCCGCGCACGCCGATGCCGACTTCGGTAAAGTTCAGGCCGATGCGGTCCGCTATGCCCACGCCATCGTAAGGTATCCAGACGACATGGCTGATATCCATTCCCGAAGCACGGGCATGATTGCGAATGAACGCGCCCAGGGGATTTTCCACCAGGCGCGAGACCCACGAAGTGCGCAGGCCCAGACGGCTGAGCGCGTAGCTAACGTTGTACTCGCCACCGCCCGCCCAAGCCTCGAAATACGGCGCGAACTCGATCCGCTGGTGACCCGGCGGGCTCAGGCGGATCATGCATTCGCCAAAGGTCAGAACATCCAGTTGGCATTCGTTCGCAGATTTCAGTTTTAGGGGCATAGAGATTTCTCCGGATGAGATTTATTGCATATTAAACCTGCGGGCACTTCGATATGAAAGGACTGCCGCCGCGATGCTTGAGCATGAAACCAGAAACTCTCCCGCGCAAGACTGAATAACACAAACCAACGAAGCCAGCAAGCGTGGGTCGGGCCTGATGTGTAAGCCCGCGCTTCGTCCCCCATTTGGCACAGAGCGCACCTCTGACCGTACCCACCGGGTGTCGTCCTGGCGCGGAATTGCAAAATTTCTGCTCTCCTCTGCCTCCCATCGTGTATCATTCTGCTGTGATAAAGCGGCTTTATATCCATAACTTTCGATGCTTAGAAAACTTCGAATTGCCCGTTTCTGGCCTTCCGTCCGCACTGCTCATCGGCGGAAATGGCTCGGGCAAGACAACCGTTTCGTTTGCGCTCGAAATTCTGCAAAAGATCGCGCGTGGCACGAACCGCGTGGGAGAACTGGTTAAGCCTAAAGATTTGCTGGGACGCAAAGGCGTTCCCATGCGACTCGAGATCGAGGTTGATCTGCATGGCAGAACCCACGCATACTCTGTCGCATTTGAATTTCCTGAAGGATTCAGAGAGCTTCGCATATTCGACGAGAAACTCTCCGTTGACGGCAACCCGATCTTCACCCGGGAATTGGCGCAGGTGAATTTTGTAAGAAGTGGCCACGACAAAGAGGCGAGGTTCTCCATCGACTGGCACCTCGCGGCTCTGCCAATAATTCAGCAGCAATCGGTAAAAGACCCTTTATTCGTTCTTAAGCAGTGGCTAGCCCGCATGCTGATCCTTCGGCCGATCCCGCCCTTGATTCTAGGCAAATCCGAGCACGATACGCTGGAACCTCATCCCCACGTGACTGACCTGGGCGCTTGGTTTTCAGGTCTTCTAGCATTCAAGCCAGCCGCTTACACAAGGATTGCCGAATATCTTAAGCAAGTAATGCCCGACTTGGAAGACATCAGGAATCCGCTGGCTGGCGGGGACACACGGATGCTGGAGGTTCAGTTTACAAGCGACCCGGGACCAGGGACTGTTTGCTTCCCCTTTGAGGACTTGTCCGATGGCGAGAAATGCTTCATGATTTGCGCACTGGTGCTTGCAGCGAACGAGGCTTATGGTCCGCTCCTTTGCTTTTGGGATGAACCCGATAACTTTCTCGCTCCATCGGAAGTTCAGCACTTTGTGATGGCTCTGAGAAAGGCATTCCAAGCCGGGGGCCAGTTCATAGCAACCTCGCACAACCCCGAGGCAATCCGCAGTTTTTCCGACGAAAATACACTTCTTCTCTCCAGGAAGAGCCATCTTGAACCGACCATCGTGCGGCCGGTTGGGGAACTGAAAGTTAGCGGGGACCTCGTCGATGCGCTCACTCGTGGCGATGTGCAGCCATGAGCGCCAATAAGGATCAGCCTCACGTTATGGTCCTTCCCGAGGACGATGCCAACCGTCAACTAGCGGACGGATTCTACCTGCAAGTTGAATCGAACCGACAGAGGCGGATGCAGATACTCCGCCCGGCGCGCGGATGGACTAAGGTGAGGGACCAGTTCGTTTCAGTCCACGCTCGCGAAATGAGAGATTGTCCACTTAGGTTTATGGTTTTGCTGCTCGACTTCGACAGCGATATCGAGAGATTGGCGCGTGTCCGGGCGCAGGTTCCCGCGGATCTGATGGAAAGAGTATTTATTATCGGCGCTCTGAGCGAACCCGAAGCCCTCAAGCAAGCGGGTTTAGGCACCTATGAAGAAATTGGCTCGGGGCTGGCGAAGGACTGCCGGGAAGAAACTGACACGATCTGGGGGCACGAACTCCTCCAACACAATGCCAGTGAGCTTGATCGTTTACGCCAGCACGTTCGCCCAATCTTGTTCCCGTCAATTTAAAACGCCCCGACTTTTTCCTCCTTTCTCCTAACCATCAGCAATCATAGCGCGGACCCGTTTTGAAGGTCCGCGGTTCGTCCCCTATTCACATCCAAGAGCTGGGGACCTCACGCGCAGGTCCGCGCTCCACTTGCCTGCTCTGGAAAAAATTACTTTCAGTTCTTGAGTCCAGGCTCATAGCGACACGCTGTCATTTGCATCGCCTGCGCTCAAAACTTAACTCAAAACTTAACGATACAAAACCCGCGAGTTTGGATAAAATGTTTAACCCCGAGTGGCTGTACGAGAATTGATGACGCAGCCTTGTTGAGGCGCATTCGACGTCGGGAAGAGCAAACACTGGATCGTTCTGCACGGGAACCCTTCATTTGGCAGGGCTCGGAGCGTCCCAGGTGGGCATGGGCAGATCGCCCATGCCACCAAATTTGTGGGAGGTGACATGTCAAACGCAAGTTGCGACATTGGACTGATTGGTCTGGCGGTCATGGGCCAGAATCTGGTTTTAAACATGAACGACCACGGTTACAAGGTGGCGGTATTCAATCGCACCGTCTCCAAAGTGGATAATTTCCTCCAGAATGAAGCAGCGGGCACACAGGTGGTGGGCGCGCATTCGATGGCCGAGTTTATCCAATTGCTCAAACCACCTCGGCGCGTCATGCTGATGGTGAAGGCGGGTGACGCCGTCGATCACATGATTGCGGGTATCCTGCCGCACCTCGAAAAGGGCGACATTATCATCGACGGGGGCAATTCGCACTGGCCGGACTCCAGCCGGCGCACAAAATACCTTGCCGAAAAGGGCATACTCTTCATTGGGACCGGCGTATCCGGAGGCGAGGAAGGCGCGCGCCATGGGCCGTCGATCATGCCGGGCGGCAATCCCGCTGCGTGGCCGCATGTGAAGGAAATCTTCCAGGCCATCGCCGCCAAGGTCGAGGATGGCACTCCCTGTTGCGATTGGGTGGGTGAAGACGGCGCCGGCCATTACGTAAAGATGGTACACAACGGCATCGAGTACGGCGACATGCAACTGATCTGCGAGGCCTACCAGTTGATGAAAGACGCGCTGGGCCTCGGCGCCGACGAACTGCACGAAGTGTTTGCCGATTGGAACAAAGGTGAACTCGACAGCTACCTCATCGACATCACCAGCCAGATCTTCGCCAAGAAAGATGACGACGGCACGCCCATCGTCGATAAAATCCTCGACACCGCCGGCCAGAAAGGCACGGGTAAGTGGACCTGCCTGAGCGCCCTCGACCTCGGCATGCCTGTGACGCTGATCGGGGAAGCTGTGTTCTCGCGCTGCCTGTCGGCGATCAAGCAGGAACGCGTGGCCGCCTCGGCCGTCCTACCCGGACCCAAGTATGCTGGGACTCAGGACCGCAATGGCTTCATCGAAGATGTCCGGCGCGCGCTCTACTGCTCCAAGATCATTTCCTACGCTCAGGGTTACATGCTCCTGCGAGAGGCCGCCAAGGATCAAAAATGGAACCTGAACTTCGGGGGCATCGCCCTGATGTGGCGCGGCGGGTGCATCATCCGCAGCCGCTTCCTGGGCAAGATTAAGGAGGCCTTTGATAAAAACCCCAAACTCACCAACCTGCTCCTGGATGAATTTTTCAGCAAGGTGCTAATTGATTACCAAGCGGCGTGGCGGCGAGCCATCATGCAGGCAATTCAATGCGGAGTTCCGACGCCTGCCTTCACCACGGCGCTGGCTTTCTATGACGGCTACCGTACCGCACGCCTGCCTGCCAACCTGCTCCAGGCACAGCGCGATTTCTTCGGCGCGCACACCTATGAGCGCGTGGACAAACCGCGTGGCGAGTTCTTCCACACCAACTGGACAGGTCACGGGGGCAAGGTGGCTTCCGGCCAGTATAACGTTTAAACGAAAGGAAGGTGTCAGGTGCCAGGTGTCAGGTGCCAGATGTCGGGTTTTGGGGATTGGGTGCGGAGTTCCGCGGATCGTGTATTGTCCTTTCGCTATTTCCCACCTCCCGTCCCTTGTCCCTGACACCTGGCACCTGACACTTGGTACCTAAAACTAGTATGAAATACGGTCTCAATATTCAACCTACGGGCGCCTTGGATTTCTTATCTCTGGGCGCCCTAGTTCACCGGCTCGATCCCGGAATTATTCCGTTTCGCAAGGCCACCGAATGCCAGATCCACGTCAGCGGTGGTGAGTTCAACTGTGCCGCCAACCTCTCGGATTGCTTTCGCCTGCAAACGGGCGTGGTGTCGGCAATGGTGGATTATCCCATCGGCGATTTGATCGCCGAGAGGGTGCGCGCTATGGGCGTAAAGCCTTTCTACAAGTATTTCAAGCACAATGGCGTGAACGGCCCCAACATGGCCGCCGTATACAGCGATCGCGGCCTGGGCGTGCGCGCTCCCGTGGTTTTCTATAATCGCGCCAACGAAGCCGGGGCCATGCTCAAACCGGGGGACTTCGATTGGAAGACGATCTTTGGCGCGGGCGTTCGCTGGTTTCACAGTGGCGGAATTTTTGCAGCATTGTCGGAAACCACCGGGCAGCTCATCGCCGAGGGCATGAAGGCGGCCAAGGCGGCGGGCGCCGTCACTTCGTTCGATCTGAACTACCGCGCCAAGCTCTGGAATATTTGGGGCGGTCACGAGCGGGCCCTCGCCGTAATCGCCAAGATCGTCGAGCACGTGGACGTCCTGGTGGGAAACGAAGAAGACCTGCAAATGGGCTTGGGCATTCCCGGCCCGGAGGTCGCGGCGAAATCCAAGCTCGACCCCAGCGCCTTTTTCGGCATGATTGACAACGTGGTGGCGAAATACCCCCACGTCAGAATTGTGGCAACCACCCTCCGCGAGGTGCACTCGAGTAGCCGGCACAGTTGGAGTGCGGTGGCCTGGATTGATGGCAAGACCTATGTGGCGCCAACCGCCGAACTGGATATTCTCGATCGCGTCGGTGGCGGCGATGGTTTCGCCTCTGGGCTTTTCTACGGATTGCTAACGGGTGAAGAGCCGGAAGAGGCGGTAAAGCTCGGTTGGGCCCACGGTGCCTTGCTGACGACCTACCCAGGTGACACCACCATGGCGACCGTCGAGCAGGTGCGGGCCTTCGCCCAAGGCGGTTCGGCGCGCATTCAGCGCTAGCGGGGTTGCGGCAAAATCCTTGGTTGCAGCGCCGGTCCCGAACCGTGGGGCACTACCGAGGGATTAGTGGGTATCTCCCGAAGCGGAGGGGCTGAGGCCCCGCCCTTTGCCGCATTGGTGTAAAATCCGCGTCAACTCCCTGCAATCTTGGAATGCAACGGTATATAATAGCCCGATTCCATGGCTGGCTCCTTTCTGGCCTCGGCGGCATCTAAACCTAGTCGGGCTTTCAAGGTGCTGGGCAGGGGAGTGCCACGACAAATTTGCTGAGTGTTCTCAATCGATCTCATTCCCGTGGAGGACTAATCGCTTGGAAGGTCAAACCGCTACTCCCACCCCGAATTCCAGTTTAAATCCGTCGCAACTCGACCAGCTTTGCATCAACACCATTCGTTTCCTTGCCGTCGATGGGGTCCAGAAAGCCAACTCCGGCCATCCGGGCATGCCCATGGGGGCCGCGCCGATGGCGTACGTGCTTTGGACTCGCCACTTGAAACACAATCCGGCCGAGCCTGCCTGGCCGAACCGTGACCGCTTTGTGCTCTCCGCGGGGCATGGTTCGATGCTGCTTTACAGTTTGTTGCACCTGACAGGATATGACATGCCGATGGCGGAGCTGCAACAGTTTCGGCAGTGGGGGAGCAAGACGCCGGGCCATCCCGAGCATTGGTTGGTCCCGGGAATTGAAACCACCACGGGTCCGTTGGGACAGGGTTTCGGCAATGGCGTTGGCATGGCCATCGCCCAGAAATATCTTGCCGCGCATTTCAATCGGCCGGGCCACGAGATTGTCGATTATAAAGTTTATGCCATCGCCGGCGATGGCGACCTGATGGAAGGCGTATCGTCGGAAGCCGCCTCCCTGGCGGGGCACTTGCAGCTCGACAACCTGATTTATTTCTATGACGACAATCACATTTCTATTGAGGGCTCCACGCAGCTTGCTTTCACAGAGGACCGCGCCAAGCGTTTCGAAGCTTACGGGTGGTTTGTGCAAAAACTTGAGGACGGAAACGATTTGGAAGCCATCGATGCGGCGATTCGCGCCGCCCAAGCGGAGCGTGGACGGCCGTCGATCATCATGGTTCGCACGCACATTGGTTACGGCAGCCCTAATAAACACGACACCGCGGAGGCCCACGGAAGTCCGCTCGGTGTCGAGGAAGTAAAACTCACCAAGCAAAATCTTGGCTGGCCGCTGGAGCCGGCGTTCCTGGTGCCCGAAGAAGCGCGCGTGCATTTCCGCTTGGCTCTTGAAAAAGGCGCGAAAGCGGAGGCCGAGTGGCAAGCCAAGCTGGCGGCTTACCGCCAGGCGTTTCCCGAACTCGCGGTGGAGTGGGATCGCTACACCCGGGGCGAATTAACGCCGGGATGGCAAGCGAAGATTCCTACGTTCAGCCATACCGAAAAGCCCATGGCAACGCGCCAGGCGTCAGGCAAGGTTTTAAACGCCATTTCACCCGTTCTTCCCACCTTGCTGGGCGGCTCGGCGGACCTGGCGCCTTCTACCAACACTTTAATCAAAGGCGAAAAGGACTTCGAGCCCGGCAGTTATGGCGCACGCAACTTCCACTTCGGCGTGCGCGAACACGGCATGGCCTCGATCATGAATGGCATGGCCCTGAGCGGATTGATTCCTTACGGGGCCACTTTCTTCGTCTTTTCTGATTACCTGCGGCCGTCTCTGCGCCTGGCGGCGATGATGGGGGTTCACGCGGTTTTCGTTTTCACCCATGACAGCGTTTTTCTGGGCGAAGACGGCCCCACGCACGAGCCGATTGAACATCTGGCGGCTTGCCGGATCATTCCCCATCTTTGCTCCATCCGGCCTGCCGACGCCAACGAAACCGGTGTCGCCTGGCGGGTAGCGCTCGAACACCAAGACGGCCCCGTCGCTCTGATGCTGACCCGCCAGGTCCTGCCGATTATCGATCGCACCAAGTACGCCGCAGCGGAGGGACTGGAAAAGGGCGCTTACGTTCTTGCCGATGCCAAGGGCAAGACGCCGGAACTTATTCTGATTGCCACCGGATCGGAAGTGGCGCCGTCGCTCGAGGCTTACGAGAAGTTGAGCGCGGAAGGCATTGCCACGCGCCTGGTGAGCATGCCTTCGTGGGACCTTTTCGAAAAACAGCCGCAGTCTTATCGCGACGAAGTGCTGCCGCCAAACGTAACGGCGCGCCTCGCCGTGGAGGCCGCAGTGTCTTTCGGTTGGGAACGGTATGTGGGATCCCAGGGCGCCGTGCACGGAATTAATCGCTTTGGTGCTTCCGCACCGTGGAAGGTGATTGCGGAGAAATTGGGTTTCACCGGCGCGAGCATCGCGAAGCTCGCGCACGAGCTTTTAGGACGCTGATCGGTTCAGGGTGCAAGGGCTAGTGTTCTGACTCATTTAATGCTTGACAATGGCACAGGCACTCTTGCCTGTGCTCAGCCGCCATGGTGCCTTTGGCACAGGCAAGAGTGCCTGTGCCACCGCGGCGAAGATAGCGAGGAGGATTCTCTTATGAGCAGCAATCCACTGCGGGTTCTGAACAGCTTGGGCCAGAGTGTTTGGTTCGATTACATCCGCCGCGATGAGTTGACTTCCGGACATCTAAAAGAGCTGATCGATGTGGATGGGGTCTCGGGAGTAACGTCCAATCCCAGTATTTTCGAGAAGGCCATCGCCAGCAGCAACGACTATGACGGGGCGATCCGGAAATTGGTGGAAGCCGGCGAAGAGACGCCGGCCATTTTCGAATCCCTGGAAGTCGAGGACATTCGCGCCGCCGCCGATCTCTTCCGCCCGGTTTATGACTCCACCAATGGCCGTGATGGCTTTGTCAGCATCGAAGTGGCGCCCAACCTGGCGCGTGACACGCAGGCTACGATTGCGGAAGCGCACCGTCTGTGGCGTGAAGTTGACCGGCCGAACATCCTGGTGAAAGTTCCGGGGACGGCGGAAGGCCTGCCCGCCATCGAGCAACTCTTGGGCGAGGGCATCAACATCAACATCACCCTGCTGTTTGCGATCGAGCGCTACGAGGAAGTGGCTTGGGCCTATATTGCCGCCCTGGAAAAGCGGGCGCGCGAGGGCAAGCTGCTTGACCGCATCGCCTCCGTGGCCAGCTTTTTTGTGAGCCGCATCGATACGATGGCTGACCAGCAGCTCGAAGCAAAATTACCAGCGGCCAAGAGCGCGAAAGAAAAGCAGCGGCTGGAATCTCTGCGGGGCAAGACAGCCGTTGCCAATGCCAAACTCGCCTATGTGAAGTTCAAGGAGATCTGCTCCAGCGCGCGGTTCCAAGCCCTGGCGCAGAAGGGCGCGCGCATGCAGCGAATGCTTTGGGCTTCGACCGGCACCAAGAATCCCCAGTACAGCGACACGCTTTACGTGGATACGCTCATTGGCCCTGACACCATCAACACCATGCCGGCGGCCACTCTGGCGGCTTACCGCGATCACGGCAAGCCGGCCCCGCGGATTGAAGAAGGCTTGGACGACGCCCGGGCCGTGATGCAGGATTTGGCGGAAGCGGGAATTGACTTCGCGGCCGTTACGCGGAAGTTGGAAGACCAGGGGGTGGAGTCCTTCGCCAAGGACTACGAAAAGCTACTCGCAGCACTCGCCCAAAAGCGCCTGCAATATTCCTCCGCCCCGCCGGTGCAGCATGCCGCGATCTCTGCCAACTTGCAGGCAGCCGCGAACGCGGCGCTCGACCGTCTTGAGGCGCAAAGTTTTTCGCGCCGTTTGTGGGACCGTGACGCGACGCTTTGGAAGGAAGATTCCAGCCATCAAAAAATAATTCACAATGCTCTCGGATGGCTGACCGAGGCGGATACCATGCTCAAGCAAGTGGACGTACTCGAGAGTTTCCCCCAGGACGTAAAGAGCGCGGGCTTCACCCATCAGGTTCTGCTGGGCATGGGCGGCAGCAGCCTTTGCCCCGATGTTTGCCGCGCCACCTTTGGCACGGCACCCGGCTTTTTGCCACTGCACGTGCTGGATTCCACCGTCCCGGCCAGCGTCGCGGCCGTGGAAGCATCCATCGACCTTGCCCATACGCTCTTTATTGTGTCGAGCAAGTCGGGCGGGACCACCGAGACGACGAGTTTCTTCCAATACTTCTATGAACGCGTCCGTTCAATCAAAGGCGACCAGGCGGGAGAGAATTTTGTGGCGATTACTGATCCTGGGACATCGCTGGAAAAAATGGCCAAAGAGAAAAACTTTCGGCGGGTTTTCCCGGGGCAGCCGGACATTGGCGGCCGCTATTCGGCCCTGTCGAATTTTGGCATGATTCCGGCGGCACTGGCGGGTGTGCATGTTCGCGGCTTGCTGGACCGCGCCGCACACATGGCTCAGGCCTGTGGAGCGGGAGTGCCCGCGAAGGAAATTCCCGGCCTCGTCCTCGGCGCGGCCCTGGCCGAAGCTGGCAAGAAAGGCCAGGATAAAATCACGTTCGTGGTTTCTCCTGCCATCGCGACTTTTGCCGATTGGGCGGAGCAACTCATTGCGGAGAGCACTGGCAAGGAAGGGAGAGGACTGGTCCCCGTGGCGGGTGAGGCGCTAGGCGATCCCGCGGGCTATGGGCCGGACCGGGTCTTCGTGCAAATTAAGATGTTATCCGACGCCGACGCGGCCACGGAAAACGCGCTCAAAGCCCTCGAGGCGGCTGGGCATCCGGTGATTCGAATGATTCTGCACGACGTTCTCGACCTCGGCGCAGAGTTTTTCCGCTGGGAAATGGCCACGGCCACGGTGGGCGCGCTGCTGGGTATCGATCCTTTCGATCAGCCCAACGTGCAGGAGAGCAAGGACAATACCAAGAGCTTGCTGGCGGAATATCGCGCGCAGGGAAAATTCCCGGAGGAAAAGCCCCTTCTGGAATCTGACGGCTTAAAGATTTATGGTGACGCGGCAACTCCGGGAGCGGCAGCCTCATCGGTGAGCGGAGTGCTGGCGGCCTTCTTGAACCAAGCTCGGACTGGGGATTACGTGGCACTTATGGCGTACGTGCAGCCCACGCCTGAACACACCGTAGCGCTGCAATCCCTGCGCTTGAGCCTGCGCGATTCTTCCCATTTGGCGACGACCCTCGGGTACGGCCCGCGCTTTCTGCACTCCACCGGGCAACTCCACAAGGGTGGAGCGAACAACGGCTTATTCATTCAGATCACCGCGGACGACGCCCACGATTTGCCGATTCCCGGCGAGCCCTACACCTTCGGGGTTTTAAAGCAGGCGCAAGCGCTGGGAGATTTACGTTCCTTAGTCAGCAAGCAGCGACGAGTTCTCCGGCTGCATCTGGGCAAAGATGTAGGCGCTCAACTGGCGCGGCTTGGGCGACTCGTTCAAGATGCCATCAAGCCTTGGGCGCAAGCAAAGGCGGGGGTAGGGGCAGAAGCAATTATGAATTCTGGATTATGATTTCTGAATTACGAACTCGGAATTTCGAGCACACATCGGGCTTGTATTTTGAATGCTGAGTTTTTGATTCCGCTGAATTCCGAGCCTTTAATTTTGAATCTTGAATCTTGAATTTTGAATGCATCCGGAGGCCTCATGCCGGAAACAGCCGAGATGGTGAATCCCTTGCGCGAAGGAATTCGTCTACGCCGGACGCCTGACCCGTGTGCGATGGTCATTTTCGGCGCCTCCGGCGACCTCACCGAACGCAAGTTAATCCCGGCGCTCTTCTATCTTACGCGCGAGCGCATGTTGCCGCCGGGATTCTCCGTGGTCGGCTGCGCCCGCACACCCAAGACCGATGAACAGTTTCGCCAGGAAATGTCGGGGGCGGTGAAGAAATTCCTCCACTTGACGCTGGAGAGTGACGCCTTTGTGGAAGGATTCGCGAAAGGACTGCACTACATCGGCGGCGATTTCGGCTCCCCCCGAGCTTACCAACAACTGAAGACCGTATTGGATCGCCTAGACCAGGATAGTGGAACCGCCGGCAATCGGCTTTTTTACCTCGCCACCCCGCCGAGCTTTTTCCCCGTCATCGTCGAGCATCTGGGCGCCGCGGGATTGGCCAAACCTAAAGATCCTGGAAAAACCTGGACGCGCATCATCCTGGAAAAACCCTTCGGGCGAAGCCTGGAAAGCGCCCGCGAATTGAATCAGACCGTTACCAGCGTCTTCGAGGAAGACCAAGTTTACCGCATCGATCACTACCTGGGGAAAGAGACGGTGCAGAATCTGTTGGTATTCCGGTTCGCCAACGGCATTTTCGAACCCTTCTGGAATCGCCGCTACATTGACCACGTGCAAATTTCGGTGGCGGAAGAACTGGGGGTGGAGAATCGGGGCGCTTACTACGAAGAAGCCGGCCTGCTGCGCGACATGATCCAGAATCACGTGCTTCAGTTGCTGAGCCTGGTGGCGATGGAGCCTCCCGCCACGTTTCAAGCCACCGCGGTGCGCGATGAGAAGGCCAAAGTCATGCGCGCGCTGCGCCCCATCCGCTTCGAGCGGGTGCCGGAGTTTGTGGTGCGGGGCCAGTACGCGGAAGGATTCGTGGGGGGCAAGAAGGCGCCCGCCTACCGGGCGGAGCCCAAGGTTTCGCCCACCTCTAACACGGAGACCTACGCGGCTTTCAAATTCTTCATCGACAACTGGCGCTGGGCGGACGTCCCTTTCTATGTGCGCTCCGGCAAACGCCTGCCCAAGCGCGTTTCCGAAATCTCCATCCAGTTTCGCCGCGTGCCGCACTTGCTCTTCCGTGGCGCGGGCGCGGAGGGAATCGAGCCCAACATCCTCTCGATTCGCATTCAACCCAACGAGGGAATTTCGCTGAAGTTTTGCGCCAAGCTTCCCGGAACCACCATGCAGATTCGCCCCGTGGAGATGGAATTCCTTTACGGAGAATCCTTCGGCGCGGCGCCGCCCACCGCTTATGAAACCCTGCTGCTCGATTGCATGCTCGGCGATGCCACGCTGTTCAATCGCGCCGATGCCGTGGACCTCTCGTGGGAGTTCGTGGACCCGATTATCGATCGCTGGAAGCAGGATGGAAGCGATGGCCTGGCTCTCTATGCGGCGGGCAGTTGGGGACCGCAAGAGGCGGATGACTTCATCGAACGCGACGGTCGGCAATGGCGAAGACTGTGAAAAATAGTTGGCGAAGGCTGTAATGAGCGGGTGGATTGTGGATAAAGGGCAAATGGGGGCAAATGGGGGCTTATGCCCGGCATGACATTTTGTCCGCACTGTCCCAGCCGGCCTTCGGGTTGAGCTGGGGAAAGGAGAAACCCTTTGGGTTCCACGCTTCAGGAATTTGCCTTAGGGGAGCCTCGGCCCGCCAACGTGGCGGAGATTGAAGCCGGGCTTTCGGCCATGTGGAGAAGCGCGGCGGAAGCTTCGGGCGCTGAGTCCGCGGTGACGCGTGCTTCGGCGCTGACCCTGCTCGTTTACGTGGATTGTGAGGAGTCGGCGCGGGAGGTCAGCGACCTGCTCGCCGAGGTGACCCGGCAGAATCCCTGCCGCGCGGTGGTGATGGTGATGGACCCCAAGGGATCGCCCCCAAGTTTGATGGCTTCCGTCTGCGCCCACTGTCACATGCCGGTGGAGGGCGAAAGCCAGATTTGCAGCGAACAGATCACCTTGAATGCGCGCGGCGAGACCGGCCCTGAGCTTGCCAGTGTGGTCCTTCCCCTCACGGTATCCGGGTTGCCAATTTACCTTTGGTGGCGGGCTGAGGACTTCGCCATGGCTCCCTATTTTGACCAGATTCTGCGCGTGACGCAGCATGTGATTGTGGACTCGGCGCGTTTTGCCGCCACCGGGGCGGACCTGCGAGCGCTGGCCGCGTGGCTCGAGAAGTATTCCGGCCGGATTCGCCTTTCCGACCTGAACTGGGCGCGGACCACGCCGTGGCGGGAAGTAGTGGCTCAGTGTTTTGATTCACCCGACCGCCGGCCTTATCTCCAGCGGATTCGTGAACTCCGCATTGAGTACGAAATGGAATCGGCGCGGCTCACCACCCAACGCGCCCAGAGCCTGCTCCTGACGGCATGGCTCGCTACCCGCCTGGGTTGGGAATTTCAGCGCGCTGAATCGCGGGGGGAAAACATGCCGCGCGCGCTCTTCTTTCAATCGGGCGGCGGCGAGGTGAAGGTCGAAAGGGTTCTGCGGAAAGTCGAGGGCGGAGGAAGCGGAGTTTGTTTCTCCTTCGTGATCGAGGCCGACGGCGCGCACTTTTCCTTCTCGCGTGGACTGGATGGCAAAGTGGTGCAGACTCTCGCCGAGGTCCCGGGCCAGCCGCCCATCGGCCGGACGGTGCGGATTGAAGCCGGAGACGAAGTCGAAATCCTGAACGATGAACTGATGCTGGGCGGCCGCGACCGCGTTTATGAAGAAGCCCTGGCGCTGGTGGCAAGGATGACGAGGTATTGAGCCATTGGGTCATCGGGTCATTGATGCATTGGGTCATTTGAATTGCCGATTGTCGATTGCCGATTTTCGATTTCCCCTATCGGCATTCAAAAATTGACCATTAGCTGGCACGATGATTTAATTGCCAAATGCCCCAATGACCCGATGATCCCATGAATCAATGATTCAATGACTCAATGACCCGATGATCCAATGACCCAATCTCCTGAAGTCCGCATCTTCGACGGGCTGGAGCCTCTAAGCTGGGCTGCCGCTACGCGCCTGGAAGAGCAGGCGCGCGTTAAGGCCATCGAGAAGAAACCGTTCTCCGTGGCGCTCTCCGGCGGCTCGACGCCCAAGCTGCTTTATGAACTTCTGGGCAGCCCAACGTTTGCAGGCCGAGTGCGCTGGCCGAACGTCCAATTGTTCCAGGTGGATGAGCGCTGCGTGCCGCCCGACGATCCCCAGAGCAATTACCGCATGATTCGTCAGGCCCTGTTGGAACCGTCACTACTCCCAGAAGAGAACTTTCATCGCATGGCGGCCGAGCGCCCGGACCGCGAGCAAGCGGCGCGCGAGTACGCGGAAGAATTCGCGCGGGTTTTGCATCCCGAGCCGGGGGAGTTTCCATGTTTGGATCTGGTATTCCTCGGCATGGGGCCAGACGGGCACACCGCGTCGCTTTTCCCCGGCAGTCAAGCGCTGGACGAGCGCACGGCGTGGGTGGTGCCCAATTTCATCGCCCAGCTCAACTCATTCCGCCTGACCCTGACTTTGCCGGTGCTCAATGCCGCCGCTCATGTTATCTTTTTGGTGGCGGGAGCGGATAAGGCGGAGACGTTGCGCCAGGTGCTGGAAGGTCCCGAGGGACACTTTCCCGCGCAGCTTATTCAGCCCGCACGCGGCCGCCTAAGCTGGTTCCTTGATGAAAACGCGGCGCAACTGCTGGAAAAACAGTGACGAGTGAAGAGTGACGAGTGAAGAGTGGTTAGTGGACCGCCGGTGGCTCTCCACTATTCACTGTCCACTTGGTAGTGGCCAGAGAACAGAGGACAGAGAACAAAGAAGAGATGCTTGCTCGTCACTCATCACTCTTCACTCTTCACTCTTCACTCTTAACTGTTTTTGGGGGGTGAGTTCTGCAAGTCAAAATTGCTCCTTCGATTCTATCTGCGGATTTCACACGGCTCGGCGAACAAGTGCAAATCGTGGAGGCGGCAGGTGTGGACCGCTTTCAAGTGGACGTGATGGATGGCCGCTTCGTCCCCAACATCACCTTTGGAACCATCGCCGTCCGCAGCCTGCGGCCGTTGACGCGCCTGACCATCGAAGCCCACCTGATGGTCACGCCGCCCGAGGATTTTATTGAGGCTTTCGCCGACGCGGGGGCGGATACCATTATTGTCCACCAGGAATCCACACCCCACTTGCACCGCGCTCTTGAACAGATTCGCAGCCTGGGGAAGAAAGCCGCCGTGGCGCTGAATCCTTCCACGCCGGCGTCTACCCTTTCGGAAGTGCTCGATATGGTGCAGCTTATCCTGGTAATGACGGTGAATCCGGGTTTTGGTGGCCAGAAATTTATCCGGGCCACGCTGCCGAAGATTCGCCAGGTGCGCAACGCACTGATCGAGCGCGGCCTGGAATGTGAAGTGGAAGTGGATGGTGGCATTAACGAACACACCATCGCTTGGGCGGCGGAGGCCGGCGCGGATGTCATGGTGGCGGGTTCCTCCGTCTACGACGCGCCCGACGGCGTGGGGCCGGCCATCGCCCGCCTGATTTCGTGTGCCGGGGGGAAGCATTAGACAAGACGAAACTCGAAACTCGAAACTCGAAATTCGAAATTCGCCAGGATTTTCGAGGTTCGATCCTAACTCGCGGTGATTCTCGAGTTTCGAGTTTCGAATTTCCAGTTTCGATTTTCCAATTTCGATTTTCGAATTTCGATCCTTTGTTAGGCTGTAACCTCACGAAAGTTACGGCATCCGATATCAAGGGTGCGAGCTGATTCGAACTCATAACTCTGATGACTGAACTACCTCAAGCTACTTTGGCGCGCGACGAGGGGCATCTCGTCAGCGAAGCAAAGGCGGGGAACTACTCTGCGTTTGAAGAGCTCGTGAACCGCTATGAGAAAAAGATCTATCGGCTGGGGATGAACATCACGGGAAACCGTGAGGATGCCGAGGACGTGCTTCAGGATGCTTTCCTGAAGGCCTTCGAGCATCTGTCGGATTTCCGCGAAGACTCGCGCTTTTACACTTGGATTGTGCGCATCGCTGTGAACGAAGCGCTGATGAAACTTCGCAAACGGCGGACCAGCCGGGAAGTTCCGATGGAAGACTCCGAAGATGAAAGCGGGGAAGTGGTGGTGCGGGAGTTCGCCGATTGGAAGCCTAACCCCGAGCAGCAATTTGCCCGGTCGGAACTGGAACGAATCCTTCAGGGGGCGGTGAATTCGCTGTCGCCGGGTTTTCGCACCGTCTTTTATCTGCGCGACGTGGAAGGATTATCAACGGAAGAAACCGCCGAGCTGCTGGATTTGACGGAAGGAGCGGTAAAGGCCCGGCTCTTTCGCGCGCGCCTCCGATTGCGCGAGGAATTGAGCAAAATCTTCAAGCGAGGGTGAAATTCGTGAATTGCAACAAGGCGGTCAAAGAGATCTGCGGATATCTGGACGGCGAGTTGGACGAGGGACTAAAGCACACCCTCGAGGCTCACTTGACTTATTGCAATCACTGCCATGCGGTGTATGACAGCACCAAGAAGACGATCGAGCTTTATTGCGATGGCGAGCTCTTTTCGCTTCCCGACGAAGTTCACACGCGTTTACACGAGGCCCTGAAACGCAAGCTGCAAGGGCACGCGTAGCTTCCACCTTATGCTTGACAGTTCCGACTGACCACCCGTACAATTTTTGGTTCGGCCAGTGCTCGTGGAGAAAATAAGGTAGCGCATGGACAAGAAGAAAGTTGAATACTTCAAGAAGCGCCTCCTGACCAAAGAGGAGGAACTGTTGCGTCTGGTGACCAAGTCTGAGAAAGATGGGCGCGAGGCCGACGAAGAGGCCACGCAAGACATTGCCGACAAGGCCGCCAACTCTTACACCAAAGAATTCCTTTTCCACCAGAGCGACGAGAATCGCCGGGTGCTGCAACTCGTGAATGAGGCGCTCGAACGCATGAAAGAGGGCACCTACGGACAATGCGTGGAGTGCAGGGAAGAAGTCCAGCAAAAGCGGCTGGAGGCAGTGCCCTGGGCCCGCCATTGCATCGAGTGCCAGGACAAGCAAGACCAAGGCCTGCTTTAGTTACCCTCGGACTTTCCCCCTGCGAGGTTCGTTTTCTCTCAGCTATCTAACCCTCACTCTCGCCAGCCTTCACTCCTTCAGGAGTTCCTGGACGGCGCTCTTGCTGTTGCCTTTCCCACGGTTTGCTCCCTATGCGGAGGTGAGCTTTCGAGCGATGGCTGGCTGCGCATCTGCCGGGCCTGCTGGGCGAGTTTCGAGGCGTGGAGCGGACCTCTGTGCACACGCTGCGGCCTGCCGTTTCCATCTCCCCGCGCCCTCGATTCGTCCGTGGCGGAGTGCGGCGCGTGCCGGGAAGGTGAGTCGGCCTTCGACGGAGCGCGCAGCTTTGGCGTATATACCGGGAAGCTCCGTCAGGCCGTACTGCGCTTGAAGTTTGCCGGAGACGAACGGTTGGGCACGCGTTTGGGGGAATTGCTGGCGCCTACTTGGGATTCGTTGCCGCAGGTGGGCGAATTTGCTTCACCCCTCGTCGTCCCGGTCCCCTTACACCCGTCGCGCCGGCGTGAGCGCGGCTTCAATCAATCGGAACTGCTGGCGGCGGGCTTGGTGCGAGCGCTGGGGAGGCAGAGTGGTGGGGCGGCGCCGCAAGTTGCCAAGGCCTGCTTGCGCCGCAAGTGCGCCACACCTCCGCAGACCGGGTTGAGCGTGGCTGCCCGGCGCGAGAATCTGAAGGGGGCTTTTGAGGTGGTCAAACCCGAGGCGGTTCGCGGGCGCGGGATCGTGCTGGTTGACGACGTCATGACCACCGGGGCAACGCTTTCCGCTTGCGCGCGGGCCCTGAAAAGCGCGGGTGCGGCACGGGTGATGGGGCTGACCCTGGCGCGCGCCACGCCGCAGTTTCCCGACCTTGCACGCGTTGAGAGTGACAACACTGTTGACGGACTTGACCGGGACTCGACATAATAAGATAGGGAGCGGACGCTCATCGCTCCCGCGGGTGAAACTCGATGTCGGAGGATGGCCACCAACGACTTCTGCACGAACCGGTACTGGTGCTCAACGCCACGTACGAACCCATCAATGTCACTGCCGTCCGGCGCGCCCTGGTGTTGGTACTGAAGGGCGTGGCGACCACGGAAGAAGAAGACGGCATGTTCATTCACTCCTGCCAGTTGGCCTTCCGCGTGCCGTCGGTCATCCGCCTGCTGGAATTCCGGCGCATTCCCTATCAGACCCGGGCGCTTTCGCGGAAAAACGTGCTGTTGCGTGACCGTTACACCTGCCAATTTTGCGGTCGAGTGATGCCCGCTCACGAACTCACACTGGATCACGTCGTCCCTCGTTCGCGCGGAGGCCACACCGATTGGGATAACCTGGTCGCCTGCTGCCACCGCTGCAATAACTTGAAGGGGGATCGGCTGCCGGAAGAGGCCGGTCTCCGCCTGCTGCGGCCCCCGCACCCTTTCACCCTTCACACCAGCCGGCAAATCATGCGCATGATGGGCCGCTCCGATGAGCGCTGGCGCAAATATCTGTTTTGCTGAGCGCCTTTCCGCCGGCAGGGGAGGGCCTTCCTTGCCGCACCCCAGGCCATCGAACAACCCTTCCTGGAATCTATTGTTCCCATTTCTGAAATCTGGAGGTGGTAAAATCCCCGGACTCCAACTCGGAGAGAGGAGCCCTCATGATTGACACAACACAGCGATTTGATCGTAGCAAACGCCAAGCTTTTCGGAAAATGATTGGCTTGGGAACGGGATTGGCAACCGCAAGTCTTCTGATTCCTAAAAACTCTTCCGCCCTCGAAATGAATATGCCGGCCGAAACTGCGCAGAATCCTGCGGCGCCCTTTGCGGGGATTTACGATGTCAGAGGCTTTGGCGCCAGAGGAGACGGCAAGACGGTTGATACCCCTGCCATCAATCGAGCGATCGAAGCAGCGGCCGCCGCGGGTGGCGGCACGGTGCGTTTTCCGGCCGGCACCTACCTGTGTTTTTCGATCCACCTCAAGAGCAACGTGGACTTGTATCTGGACCAAGGCGCAACGATTTTGGCCGCCGAGACCGGGGAACAGGGCAGCTATGATCCGGCCGAGCCGAACGCCTGGGACAAGTACCAGGATTTCGGCCACAGTCACTGGCACAACGCGCTGCTGTGGGGCGAGGGCATCAGCGATGTGTCCATCCTGGGGCCGGGCCTGATGTGGGGCAAGGGCCTGACGAAGGGGCGGGGCGAGACCGGCGCGGGCGTCGGCGACAAATCCATCAGTCTCAAAAATTGCCACAACATTACCCTTCGCGATATCTCCATCCTGCACGGCGGCCACTTTGCCATCCTGGCCACGGGCGTGGACAATCTCACCATTGACAACGTCATGCTCGACACGAATCGCGATGGGATGGATATTGACTGTTGCCACAACGTGCGCGTCTCGAATTGCACCGTCAATTCGCCGTGGGACGATGGCATCTGCCCCAAAAGCTCTTACGGGTTGGGCTACGCGCGAGCCACCGAGAATTTGACCATTACCAACTGCTTTGTCACCGGCGGGTATGAGGAGGGCACCGTGCTCGATGGGACATGGAAGGAATTCCAGCCCGGCGTTCGCGTCCCGCGGACAGGAAGGATTAAGTGCGGCACGGAGTCGAATGGCGGCTTTAAGAACATCACCATCTCCAACTGCGTATTTGAAAAATGCCAGGGCTTGGCGATCGAAACGGTGGACGGGGCGCTGGCGGAAGACATTTCGATTACCAATATCACCATGCGTGACATCTTCAATCTCCCGATCTTCCTCCGGCTGGGCAACCGGATGCGCGGACCGGCGGGAGTTCCTGTGGGCAAACTGCGCCGCGTGAATATCAGCGACATCGTGGTGTCGAACACCGCTTCGCGCTACGCGTCGATCATCAGTGGGATTCCAGACCACAATGTCGAAGACGTGAGGGTCAGTAACATTACAGTCTTGCATCCGGGCGGTGGGACACGTGAAGACGCCGCCCTCGCGCCGGCGGAAAAGGAGAATGGATATCCTGAGCCCACCATGTTCGGCACGATGCCGGCCTATGGGTTCTATATTCGCCACGCGGCGGGCATCGAGATGAACAATATTGATGTGCGCCACGAGAAGGAAGATCTACGGCCGGCGTTCGTGCTGGAAGACGTGCAAGGGGCAGACTTCCTCCACATCAAGGCTCAGCGCGAGGCGGGCGTTCCCAGCTTTGCACTCAAAAACGTCAGCGACTTCAGCGCTTATCTGAGCCGGCCGGTGCCCGAGACCCATCTGAAAAACGTTACGCAAAAAACGCTTTAATATCGTTTCGTTCTTGGAGCGTGGGGCGCGGGAGTGAGCTTCCCCTGGGACGGGCGATGGCGCGGCGAGTTATCTCTCACTGCTGACAAGCGCCCGCTAGTCCCGAGCCCCGAACCACGAATCCCTAGCCCCTGGCAGCTAGCAGTACCCGTTCATTTCAATCCCAGTTTCTTGCCCGCTGCAAGCAGGTGGATCGCCTCGTGCAGCCGCCTCATTTTCGTTTCTTGTTGCTTAGCGGAATCGATCCAACCGATGTACATTCGCCGGTATGAGGGCGCAAGACTCACGAAGTAATTCCACGCTGTCGGGCGGCTTCTAAGCGCATCTTGAATGTACTGTGGGACCTTCGAGGGCGACGGCCTTGGCGCACCACCGCTTTGATCCGTTGGCGGTCGGTTCAACCCAGCCGGCATCAATCGCCCGCTGGCCTTAAGCTGCGCATAGCGCTGGCGGTTCGCGGTGGACCACTTGCTATCACGCTTCCGCGGGGTGAACTTGCGGGCATAACGCGCATCGTCGAGGCGCTTGATGAGGCTATCGACCCATCCGAAACATAGTGCTTCATCGATGGCATCCTCGAAGACGATCGATGCCCGCCCGGTGTGACGTTTGTTAAAGACGAGCCACACCTCCGATTCCGAGTCGTGATGATCGGCGAGCCACCTCCGCCACTGCTCAGGAGTCCGTGCATCAAGGGTCTTCATGGATCACTGCTTAGGGGCGCTGAAATCCACCTTGGGAGCTTGGCGCGCGGGCTCGGAAGCCGCAAAGTAGTCATTATTCCGTTGGAATCCGGCCCACCCGGCAAAGATGTTATTGGGGAAAAGGCCGATGAAGGTGTTGTAATCCTGAATGGCCTCGTTATACCGGCGGCGTTCGATGGCGATGCGGTTTTCGCTCCCCGCCAGCTCATCCTGAAGGGCCATGAAGTTCTGATCGGATTTGAGATTGGGATAGTTCTCGACGATGGCCAGCAGCCGGCCGAGGGCGCCATCCAATTGGCCATTCGCCGCGATCTTGTCGGCGGGTGTCCGGGCATTCAGCAAGCCGGCGCGGGCGTTGGCGATGTCTCCAAACACTTTCTGCTCCTGCTGCGCATAACCTTTCACCGTGGCTACGAGGTTCGGAATCAGGTCGGCGCGCCGTTGCAGCACCACATCCACCTGTGACCATGCTTGTTTGATGGCTTCATTTTTGCGGACCATTTCGTTTCGGCTGCTGATGTAAGATCCTCCAACAATGAAGGCAATCAGCAACACTAATGCCACCATTAATCCCACCACAGCCAGCAGTATCTTCATGACCTTCCTCCTCGTGATGTAGAGGCGGCTTTACGCCGCCATGTGGCGAGGTAAACTCGCCGCTACTTTCATGTGGCGAGGTAAACTCGCCGCTACTTTATCCCTTTGCCGGTGGAACTGCCAGCCGGCGGTCCATCTCATCCGCGACATGGGAAACCCTGTCCAGGTATGCGTCGAATGTTGCTTGGACATCCACATCACGTCCACGCTTGCGCCCTTCACGAATCTCGAAGATCGTGTGAAAGGGAGCGGGATCAAACCCCAGCACGGACCCCAGGCGGTCCATCGTACTTCTCTTGGTCGGCGGTGGATCCTCCCCCAGGGCAATCAAGGCGTGCCGGAACAGCGCGGCAAACGTGGAAATGGAGGAGGTCATCAGTTCCAGGGTCTTCCGGGAATCAGCGGGATGCCTCACGTAGTGCTGCCGCAAGCGCAAGGTATTGTTCCGCAACTCCCTTTCCACGTGCAGGCGATGAAGATCCATGGGAACGTGGAGCGAGGCCATTACATCTTCGCCGTAAAGAACTCGGTGAGCCCCTTTGATGTCCAACAGCTCGATGGCGAAAACATCGGCGGAACGTTGAAGCTCGTTAAGGGTGAAGAAAAGCGGCGCGGGGTGACCCTTTTTGGCCCACCAGGCCGAAGCAGCGTGCAACTTGCCTAAATCGTCCCGGCCAAGACTCTGCATGATACAGAGGATATTCAAGTCGGAATGCCCCTCGTGGAACTCTTCCGTAGCCGCGGAACCGTAAAGTATTACCGACAGCAGGTTGCTTCCCGCGGCATTTTTCAAGCGGGTTGCCAGGCCTGTCAGGTCTTGCTCATTTATCATTGATCTCGCTCCCGGAGTGTTTTTCTCTACTGCCAACGACCAGATTCAACGCCGCTTGCTCAAACTTTACACGGCGAGTTTCGAATTTCGAGTTTCGGTTTTGGTTGCAGCCCAAGCCCGCGCTGAGGGGTGATACTTTACCAGCCACCGCCGGCTCCGCCCCCACCCGAGGAACCTCCACCAAAACCCCCGAAGCCACCGCCGCCACCAAATCCACCTCCACCCCAGCCGCCCCCTCGGCGTCCTCCGCCTCCGATCAAAAGAGAGAGCAAGAACCATGGACCTAGAAACTTGAGTAAGAGGGGCGCCACGATGATGAAGATAATGATAAGAATAATAATTTCCCCGCCTGTCAGGTGCGATTCCTGCCCTTCGCCATCGCCGGCGGCAGGAGTGACCGCATGGAAGTCGGCCAGACTATCCAGGGTAACGTGGCTGTCCTGCGCAATCACCCCTGCGATCTGGCTCATCATTTGCATGACGGCGCCGTTGTAGTCGCCCTGGCGCAACAGCGGAACCATGTCGCGGCCGAATCCGCCCACCTTGCCGTCAGGAAGGATGGGCTCGAGGCCGTAGCCGACCTCGGTCCAGTACTTGTGATCATCCGTGGCCAGCAGAACCATCACGCCGCGGTCCGTCCCCTTGGGCCCCACGCCCCACTTCTGGAAAAGGTGATTGGCGAAGTCTTCCACCGTGTCACCTTCCAGAGTCTTGACCGTGACCACCGCAATCTGGGCCTTGGCTTTTTGATCGACCTCCGTGCTCAGCCGAGTAAGTCCCTCCACCGTCGTCGCGTTGAGCACGCCGGCAAAGTCATTGACGTACCCCTGGGGATTGAGCTTTTGCCACTGTTCCGCGTGGACAGGCACGACGGGAGTGACAATAAGAAACAGGATGAATATCGCCAGAAGGCTGCAATGGGAGCGCAGTTTGAAGTGGCTGGGTAAGAACCGCATCATTCCCTTGCGCGTCGATCCCCAAAAGCGATTTGTCGAGGGCGCATCATTGTGCCGGCGACACAAGATCGCACGCGCAGATAGTTTACACTTAATCGTACACAGCATCGAAGCCCGGCGCAACTTCCGGCTGCGGTTGTTCAGCGAGGGCCATATTACTGGGGATTTCATCCCGCATTTGGTCGAAGTGACTGTTCACGCAGGCGGGCGAGCGGCAGTCACGGGATTCCCTTTCGGTGGGCCGGGAAGTCAATCCGGCAAGTCCTCCCAAGGTATAATGGCGCCCTTATAGCGAACTTCAAATCCCAGGTCGCTGAGGATCACGGCGGCCTCGCCCGCATTAGTGGGGTTATTTTCAGCAACCCGTGCGGCTTTAAGCACCAGCGGTCGGGCAGGAAGTTCCCGCCCCTCGACGACCGTCGTCCAGTTCGGCAGTGGCCCGTCCCACTGGAAGTTCCTTGCCACGTTCAAAATATCCTGCCGGGTCGCTTTGATTTTGGGGGCAGCCACGCGTCGTTCAGTTTTGCGTCGTTCACCTTTGCGTTTTTCAGGCATGACTTGTTCCTCCCCGCCGGGAATTCGTGTTTACCATATTCAACGCACCCTTCAGAGTCAAGCCGAACCTGGCACGCCAACACTCGCCCGAGCTCGTGTCTGACCCCCTTTCGAGTCGATTCTGGCGTGCTTGATGACGTGAGATTCTGTCCGTCATTACGGAGTTGACTCCCTTGGGCCAGCGCCTTATTCTGAACAGAGTTCCGACAGTAACCAGAAGGACGCGATATGACGATTGAGCTTACACCAGAGCAGGAGCAAGTGATTGGGCGGGCAATTCAAGCGGGCCTGATTAGAAACGCTGACGACGTCGTCGGTGTGGGAGTTGAAACCATCCAGCGGCGCTTGAAAGAACGGCGCGCACCGGTGAACTCCCCGAGTGCGGAGCAATGGCTTCAGGAATTTCACGCCTGGGTTCACAGCCACCCGACAACCACCCCTCTGCTCTCTGATGAGGCCATCAATCGCGAATCGATCTACGGCACACGCGGCCAGTAAATGGCGATTCTAATCGACACCAACATCTTGTTGCGCCTGCTCCAGCCTCACCACCCCCATTGTGCCCTCGTTGAGCGTGCGGTGGGCATACTCCGCACACGAAACGAAACCTTGAACGTAACCCCTCAGAACCTGATGGAGTTCTGGGCCGTGGCGACTCGCCCCACAAGCGAAAACGGCTTGGGAATGACAGTTGAAAATGCGGCGGCAGAACTTGCCGCTTTCCAGCGGTTGTTCACTCTCTTGCCCGAAACAGCAATGGTGTTCCAGGAATGGGAGCGTTTGGTTACCACCCACCAAGTTTCCGGCAAGAATACCCATGATGCCCATATCGCAGCAGCGATGAACGTGTATGGGATCAACAGGATTCTTACCCTCAATGTGCAGGACTTCATTCGTTACTCCAACATCTCCCCCGTCCACCCCGCAACTGTTGCCTGAACCTTTTTCTTTTCGAGAGCACGCGTAGCTCGGACCTCTGTGGTGTGAGGTCCACGGGATTTCGAACTGCGCTCGCCCCCCAGGTTTGAAGGCAGAAGTACAGTGACGAGTGACAAGAAAGAAAGTCCGAGGTCCGGGATTGCAAGAGCAGGGACTAGGGGCTGGGGACCGGGGGTTGGCACGCTGGCATTAAGACTGCAAAAATTGTGATTGAGAACCGCTTGCATGGGTGTACAGTGAAAGCTGCCAGAAGGTGGAAATCCTGGGTACCCCCTCATCTATCAAAAAGGCGAAATAAAGGAGCCACACACATGACGGAATTGGCGCAAGAGAGAAAGATTGTCGTGAGCAAGGATGGTCCTTATCTGGTATCGGGTGACGTACCTCTCGCACTTCAGGTCATCACCCCAAACAGCGATGGAATGTCCTGGGAATGGAAGGAAGGCAAAACGTTTGACGCGAAGCCAGGTTACGCGCTTTGCCGTTGCGGCCATTCCAAGAACGCACCATTCTGTGACGGTTCGCATACCAGGATCGGGTTCGATGGCCGTGAGACCGCGAGCCGCGTGCCTTACGCCCGGCAGGCAGAAACCCTTGATGGGCCCACCTTGGTTTTGAGCGATGCTGAAAACCTATGCGCGTTCGCCCGCTTCTGCGATCCGGGCGGAAAGATTTGGTCGCTTATTGAAGGGACCGATGAGCCCGAGGTTCGTGAACTGGTGATCCGCGAGGCGATGCATTGTCCGGCGGGCCGCTTGGTCATTCACGATAAGAAAACGCATAAGGAAATCGAGCAACCCCTGCCTGCCTCGATTGGCGTGGTTGAAGATCCGGTACTGGGATGCAGTGGGCCGCTCTGGGTTCGCGGGGGCGTTCCGATCGAGTCCGCGAATGGCAGGCGCTATGAGACGCGCAACCGAGTGACGTTATGCCGGTGCGGAGCCTCTGACAACAAGCCTTTCTGCAATGGCAGCCACGCCAGCATGAAGTTCCAGGACGGCATCAAGAAATGAAGGACATTTGCCCAAGAGGATTACGAAGGACTGGAGAAGCAGCGTAGCGCGGGCCTCTGCGGGGTGAGGGCCGCGGCGTTTCGAACTGCGGGCATAAGAGCAGTGATGAGTGGCGAGAAACAAGAAGCAGGTATCAGGTGTCGGGTGCCAGGTGTCAGGGGTAAAGAAGAACCGCCTACTGCCCACTGCCTACTGCTTACTGCCTAGAACAGGTGCCAGGCGGAGGGGATTCAAGATGGCAGATTCAAGATTCAAGAGGGGCAATCGCAGTCCGGGACACGGGGCGGGGGATTGGAGATTCAAGATTCAAAATTCAAGAGGCGCGTAGCTCAGTCGCACCCTATCCGCCGGGGTTCAGGCGGGAATTTCGGCGAGCGGGTGAATGCGCCGCACATGGATTTGATTCTCGCGCCTGCGGGTCTGGGCGATGTCGTAGGAGGCTTGCATTCGCAGGAGCGTGTCCATCTTCACGCCAAAGGCTTTTTCAATGCGCAGCGCCATGTTTCCCGAAAGGCTGGCCTTGCCGTTGAGCAAGCTTGACAGGGTAGGCCGGGAAACCTGAAGCGCTGCGGCTGCCGCGGTTACGGTCAGGCCCGCGGGCACGATGATCTCCGTCCGAATGAAATCTCCCGGATGGGGCGGGTTCTTCATGGGCATGGCGTTGGCTCCCTTCGTCCTAGTGATAGTCTTCCAGATTCGCGTCGTAGATTTCGCGCTCCGCGCTGTCAATGCAAAACGTCAAACGCCGGTTGCGGGTGACGCTCAGGCTCCAAGTACCCTTGCGGTCAACGGTCAGCGTGTGAACTTTCCAGCTCGGGAGCGAACGCAATTCCCTCTTGCATGTCATCGAGAAATGCCAGCATCTTGCGGAGCTTATCCACCGTTTCGGAGGAAACACCTTCCGAGCTATCTTCCTCGTAGAGTTTTTTCAGGCCCTTGTGGATGAAGTTCCGTATTTTCACCGGATGAATTGTAGCCTGTAGCCTTACACATGTCAAGAGGATAAGGCGGGAGAGATTAAGAAATTTCGGGCCTTCGGCTCAACCTCCGGGGAAACGCAAGCTTAGCGCGGGCCTCTGCGGTGTGAGGTCCGCGCTCTTCTCCACCCGGGCGGGGGGAAGACCCTTGACTTCCCCTGACTCGTAAAGCCGCTTGAGGCCACGATGCCGAATCGAACGAATCGCGCGGATTATCGCCTGTCGCGCGACACGCGTCAACCGTTATTTGTGCAGCGCGTGGAAACGGGGTCTGGGGTCGCAAGAACAGTGGCGAGTGGCTAGTGGATAGTGGCGAGAAACGCGTTCCGAATCCCCACATGCCATCTACCACCTGCGACCTACCCGATTGAAAGTAGTGATGTATAATGAGGATATGGCCAAGCAGGTGATCGACATGTCGGAAGCGGAAGCAACCCGCGACTTCGCGTCGCTGCTGGCGCGCGTGCGCGAG
>Ga0181539_1000858_pt1 | contig 35748 bp, 27 predicted proteins | sample PEATcosm2014_Bin_46_FD_119767 | JGI IMG/M metagenome (GOLD analysis project Ga0181539, IMG submission 119767) | Peatland microbial communities from MTU Mesocosm Facility, Houghton, MI, USA - PEATcosm2014_Bin23_60_metaG | ecosystem: Environmental > Terrestrial > Soil > Wetlands > Peat | place... | reverse complement strand
TATCAGAAGCGCCGTGAGGATGCCGTTGCGCAGGCCGATGATGGAATCGCCGACCTCGCACTTTTCGTAGAAACGCGCGATCTCGAGGTCGAGTTCGCGCAAGATCCGCATGGCCCGGTTCAGAGGTCTCTCGCTTCGGATCAGGCCGACATAATTCCACATCGTGTGCTGGATCGTCATCCAATCTTGAGTGATGAGGGCGGGGTCCGCCGGTTCGTGTTCGTAGCGCCAGTCCGCCACCTTGGGAAAATAGAAATCGTCGCCTCGCGTGATGCCTTCGGCGGCATGCGCCCCGGTCCGCGTTCCCCAAACCAGGCATTCGAGCCGGGAAGTGCTGGCCAAGCGGTTGGCGCCGTGTAATCCGGTGCACGCGACCTCGCCCGCAGCCGTTCCACAGTGGTTCGGTCGCAATCGTCGGTAGCAATGCCTTCCCTGTCGGAATCGCGAGCCGTCGAAATGCTCTATTTAAAATAAGTACCTGTCAGGAATGTCTTCTGTCCCAGTCAGAAAAAATAGTTTTTCCCGCCATATTTCTTCCCTTCGCCGTGGTATACGTTGCACAATCTCATTAAGCCATGAGTGTTCGAGAAATAGCGTGCGGCGGGTCATCGGACCGCATCTCGTATGCGGAACTGCTTGCATTGAGTGATGAGCAACTCATCCGGGAGATGCTGGCGGGCAATACCGATGCGTTCGCGGTCGTTTTCAAACGCTACCATCGGCTTGTTCACCTAGTGGCGCTGCGAGTTCTCCGCGACGCGGGAGAGGCCGAAGACCTGACCCAAACAGTTTTTCTGGAAGTTTATCGCAAGCTGGGACAATTCGATGCTGCGAGAGGGACTCTCAAAGTGTGGCTGTTGCAACACGCACACAGTAGGAGCATCAACCGGCGAAACTATCTACTCGTGAGGCAGTTCCACAATCAGGTCGACCTCACTGCTGTCGAAGACGAACGCGGCCTGTGGTCACCGATACGGCCTCCGGTTCAGGAGACGAATCAGGTGACGAACGAGGTTCTCTCCGCTTTGCCAGAGGCCCAACGGCAGACCATAGAAATGTACTTCTTCCAAGGACTGTCGCTGAAGGAGATCGCCCAACGGAGGGACGAAACGTTTTCGAATGTACGTCATCATTATTATCGGGGTATGGAGCGGCTTCGCTTCTACCTGGAAAAGGGCATTCGACACGAAGCCGAGAACTCATCGGTTGTTCCATCAGGAGAAGGGTAACGTGGTGAAACACGAACATTTCGATGAGCTTTGCGCTGCCGCCAGCATCGGTCAGGCGACGCCTGACGAGCTTCTTGAATTGGAGCAACACGCGGTGGAGTGTGAGGCTTGCCGCCAGGCCTATTGGGACTATCTCAACCTTGCTGCCCAGCAATTCGCCGAGCGGGAGGGCGATCCGCACCTCTCCCCGCGCGAGGCTCAGGACTGCCTCAACTCAGAACTCTTAACCCGCCGCTTCTTCGAACGCGCCGAGAAGGAAGGCATCGTTTTCTCACAAGATGTCGGAGAAGAAGCGAGAAAGCTTGCTCCTCAGCCGCAAGCCCCGCCGAGAAGGGCTTGGTGGCCCAAGCCAGCCTTGGCCCTAGCTGCTACCGTCCTGATTGGTGCCATGATCTCTACTGCCTATTTCTACGGAAAGGGATCGTTCCAATCTGGAGGATTACGGTCGCGGACGCAACCGATCACCAGCGCCGGAACTGAGGCCCAGGTATCATACTTGAATCAGCGAATCGCTGAACTCACCGCTGTAAACCTACGCCTCCAGGCGCAAATGGACGGCCTAAAGGCTGAATTGCGCAAGGCGAATGCACAGCTAAATGCTTCCGACACAGAGTTCCAATCCGTGTCACAGAATCGCCGAGAGCTCGAATCCCAGCGCGATGCACTAGACGCGCGATTGCAGAACCTTCAGCAGGAAGTTGCCGAGTCACAGGCGGCGGTAAGCAACGCGCAGCAAGAGGCGGCGAAGCTGCGCGAACATTCAGGCAATCTGGAAAACACGTTGGTCGCGGAGCGAGTTAAGATTGAAGACCTCACAGAGGACCTAAAGGACAAGTCTGCCGCATTGGATAAGGAGCGGGAACTTCTTGCCGTCGGCCATGACGTGACCGAACTCATGGGTGCCCGTAATCTGCATATCGTCGATGTCGTTGACACCGATCCTCGAGGCAAGACGCGCCCGGCCTTTGGCAGAATCTTTTTCACCGAAGGCAAGTCGTTGCTCTTCTACGCGTACGATCTGAACCCGGCAAAGATTCAGAAGGCAGACTTCCAGTATCGCGTGTGGGCCAAAAGAGAAGGCCAGGATAAACAGTTGCGAAATCTCGGAGTCTTCTATTCCGATGACAAGTCGCAGCGCCGCTGGGTGTTCAAATGCACCGATCCGAAGGTGCTGAGCGACATCGATTCAGTTTTCGTCACGCTGGACTCACCACAGGGTGATCCTTCACATCCCCACGGCCCTAACCTGATGTATGCCTATCTAAGGGGCCAGCCGAACCACCCGTAGGGGGCGCGTCGGCCAAGGCTAAGAAGGAAGGGATCGCATGCGGCACAGCTTTGCCTGCCGCTGACGGTTGGGGTCTCGTCCAACTTTTCCTCGGTGCAACGATCAATTAACTTTAACCACGTGGGACAAATCGTCTTTCCGGCAGGGATAGGTGGGTGACAGGAGAAAATTGCCCGTGCCTACTTTTACTCGTTTGCGTCAATCGAGCCCGGCGACGGCCGTGCTGGCCATGTGTGCCGTTGTCACGCTGGCCTGTAGCCTATTCTTATCCCCCTGCGCCTTCGCACAGTCGGAGTCCGCATCAGTGTCGGGCCGAGTAACAGACCAGGACAATCTTGTGATGGCGGATGTGGAAGTCGAGATCAAGAACGCGGATACGGGGCTCTCTTACACAACCAAGACGAACGGTGACGGATTTTATTCCTTCGCAATCCTACCCCCCGGAAACTACCTGATGAACGTTCACAGGCTGCAATTCCGCTCTGTGTCGGTGACGGGAATTGTGCTACATGTGCAGGACACTTTGTCTCGAAACTTTGTGCTGCAAGTTGGCTCGGCTGATGTGTCGATCACTGTAACAGCGGACAGTCTCAACGTAAACACGACGGACGCGGCGGTAAGCACTGTGATTGACCGTAACTTCGTTGAGAGCCTGCCGCTCAACGGCCGCAGTTTCAACACGCTGCTACAACTGACTCCGGGCGTGGTTCTTGCGCCGTCGAACTCCGGCAATCAGGGGCAATTTAGCATTGCGGGCCAACGGACCAGCTCGAATAACTTTCTGATTGATGGTGTGTCTGCGAACTTCGGTGTTTCACCATTTGTTGGCCTTGGAACGTCAGGCACAGGGGGCGCCCAAGCATTCAGCGCGCTCGGCGGTACTAGCAGCCTGGTTTCAGTCGACGCCTTGCAGGAATTTCGTATTGAAACTTCTTCGTTTGCACCCGAGTTTGGACGGTCGCCGGGCGGCCAGGTCATGTTGACAACACGTTCCGGGACCAATGACTTCCACGGCGGAATCTATGAGTATTTTAGGAACAACGTGCTCGATGCGAACGACTGGTTCGCCAATCAAGCCGGGCAGCCGCGCGCACCGGAACGCCACAATGACTTCGGCGGATTTCTTGGAGGGCCGATTCAAAACGATAAGACCTTCTTTTTTATTTCTTACGAAGGAGCCCGCCTCAGGCAGCCAAACACACAGGTCGTGGAAGTGCCCTCAGAATATGCGCGGACGACTGCCTCCAGTCAGGTGGCTCCGTTCCTGAATGCCTATCCACAGCCGAATGATCAGACCATAGCCCCGGGCGTCTACACGGCTGCGTTCACCGGGAATTTCTCCAACCCGGCCACACTGAACGCCGGAAGCATCCGCATTGACCACACGTTCAACAGCAAAGTGTCGGTCTTTGGACGTTATAACGAAGCTCCGTCCGAGACGGTTCAGCGAACCGAAAGTCTCAACGAGCTTGACGAAACTGAGGTTCGGACAAGAACCCTTACCGTGGGTGCCACGTTCGTGTTGAGTCCTCTGCTCTCGAATAATCTTCGCGGGAATTACTCGCGTCAGGGTTCGAGTCTAGGGAGCAATTTGGATTCATTTGGCGGCGCAGTCCCTCCGAGCGCGAGTGTTCTTGCGCCGGGTCTGGCGGACCCTAGTGATTCACTTCTGGCGTTTCAAACCTTCGATACAGGGTTTTATGAGACCGGGCGGATTGCGAATAATCAGAATACGCAGCTCAATTTCGCTGACGATTTCACCATTGTACGGGGGGCACACCAAATAAAGTTCGGAGGTGACTACCGGGCGATCTTCCTCGATTTGCGCCCCTATCAGTCAGTGCTCCTCTATGACGTCAGCAGCGTATCCTCCTTGTTGTCAACGGACCAGGCGCTTGCGGTCGTCGGAGATAGCGCCAGGCCTTCGTCCCTCCTATCGCAATCAACGTCGCTCTATGGCCAAGACACTTGGAAGGTTAAGCCTCGGCTCACGCTTACCTATGGCCTCCGCTGGGAGTTGAGCCCGGCACCGTCGGGCCGGGGGAACACAAAACTGGCATCATGGACCCATGTGGAGAATCCCAGCGAGCTTGCGCTTGCGCCGTTCGGAACGCCTCTGTGGAAGACGAGCTATACGAGCTTTGCTCCGCGAATCGGTCTGGCCTACCGGTTGACAGAGAAAGGAGACCTTGTTTTGCGGGCGGGGTCCGGCGTGTTCTACGACCTGGGCTCAGATGCTGCGGGGGGATATCTAGGCTTTAATTTTCCGAATTTTGCAACAATGAGTACTCTCAATGTGTCCCTGCCCTTGAGCAGCCCGACACCATATCTTCCCTCTCTCTCCCCGCAGTCGCCGTTTCCGGACGCGACACAAGGCTTCGCACCAGGATTGAAGGTGCCGCGATCCTACCAATGGAATGTTGCCTTGGAGAAATCGTTTGGAGGACAGCAAGCACTCTCATTGACCTACATGGGCCAAGCAGGTAGAGACCTCCTCAGACAAGAAGGCATCAGTAACCCAAATGCGAACTTCTTGGGGTCCTTTGTCCTAACGCAGAACGACGCGCGATCAAACTACAACGCGCTCCAGGTGCAGTACCGCCGGCCCATTGCGGGCCGGTTTCAGGCACTATTGAATTACACGTGGTCGCATTCCCTGGACAATTCCTCGAACGATGTTGTCGAGGCCGTCTCCAGCGCGGTCGTCTCTGCAGCAAACGACTACGCATCGTCTGACTTCGACGTTCGCAACAGCTTCTCGGGAGCACTGACGTATGCGGTTCCATCCGCTGTCAAGAAAGGGCCACTCGAACACTTGACCAAAGACTGGTCCCTTGAAGGATTGGTCGTCGCCAGGAACGGATTCCCATTTAACGCTTTGGCGCTTACAGCGACAATCGCGGGAGCCGACATACGCCCAGACTTGGTACCAGGCCAGCCGCTCTACTTGCGCGGATCACAATGCGCCTCCGTCTTTGGATCGCCTTGTCCCGGTGGAATGGGACTGAATCCGGCAGCATTCACGGCACCTCAGGCAGGTCAACAAGGCTCGGAAGGACGAAATGATCTTCGCGGTTTTGGGCTGACACAGGTCGACCTGTCGTTGGCGAGGAAATTTGCGATTACTGATCGCATCAATCTTCAATTTCGTACGGATGCATTCAACCTCTTCAATCATCCCGACTTTGCAAATCCTTTTGGCTACTATTTCGGTCCAGGCATTACGACCTATTTCGTGGCCACGCAAATGCTGAACAAAGGCTTGGGGGGATTGAATCCGCTATTCCAAGAGGGCGGACCCCGGTCGCTGCAGCTTTCTCTCAAACTCAGTTTCTAAGCAGAGGCTCTTCGCAATGAAAAGGACTCGAAGAGTAGATCGCTTTCCGTTCATCGTGTCCCGGCAATTTCCTTTTCTATTTCTATGGTTCGCCGGCATCGTCCTCGGTGCCCGCGCCTCATTGGACGGACAAAGGATCGCGCAGCCGAACAGGCGCAGCGCTACCGTAGCAGACGCAATCGAGATGACGCGATGGGCCGACGAGTCCTACTTTCTTGGCGCATCGCCGGGCCAAGTTGGATTGTTTTCTCCTGACAGGAAGCGGTTTATCATTGGTGTAAAAAGGGGGGATATCGAGCGCAACACGACTGACTATTCTCTTCTGCTTTATCGCACGGGGAACGCGCATGGAGAGCCAAAGGTACGTACCCTCATCACAATGTCTTCCTCGTCCAATCGAGAAGCAATCAAGGGTGTGAAATGGTTGAAAGACAATGAGACCGTCGTCTTTTTGGGAGAGAATCCTGGGCAAACTCCCGACGTCTATAGTCTAGACGTCAAGACGAACCGGCTGTCAAAACTCACGAACCATCCGACTGCCATCACAGCATACGGCGTAAGCGAAGACGGGGCGACGATTGTGTATGAGGCTGACGCGCCTGCAAAAAAGACTGTCGATACGGAAGAGGCGAGAAGAAATGGAATCGTAATCACAATGCAGTACCCGTCAGACCTTTTGATTGGCGACTGCAATTACGTCGAGAAGAGTGACGCCGCCTACAAAGAGGTGTTCGTACAGAAACGAGGCCGTACACCGTCGAGAGTGGCCATGCGGGATTTCGTTATGGATCTCCTGCCACTCTCCGTCTCGCCTAACGGCCAGTTTGCGTTGCTGGCGCCATATTTGGCGGAGGTTCCTGGCTCCTGGTCTCAGTACGAGGATAGGTTGCTCCAACCGTACGTTACAGCGCTGCACAAACCTGGCACTAAAACCAACATCCAGCAGTACATGCTGTTAGACACGGAGAGCCTCCAGATCGGCCCCCTGCTCGACGCACCGATGTCGTGGTACAACCGTGGCATCGCATGGAACGACGATGGAACGTCTGTTGTCTTGTCGGGAATCCATCTTCCGCTGGATGGAATCAGCGACGCCAATCGCGACGCTCGCATAAAACATGCTTTCGTCGCGGAGATCAAAGTTCCGAGCAAAGAAATCACGGAAGTCACCGATGAAGCACTAAGGGTCACCAAGTGGGATGAGAAGACTGGAGAACTAGTGCTCGAACCGGCAGGCGCGGGCGGGAATAAGTCAATACAAGTGTATGAGAAAACGGGTTCCACGTGGACGCGAGTGATTGGTGCGGGGCAGAGTGCGCGAAGCCAATACCCACTGGAAGTAAGTCTTGAGGAGGACGTGAATGCTTCGCCCAAAGTCTTTGTCGCTGACGAAAAGACTCATCGAAAGACGTTGCTACTTGATCTCAACCCGCAGTTTGACCAGATCCAATTCGGAAACGTCGAGGCCGTGGAGTGGAAGGCCACCGACGGACACCAAGTGAACGGTGGATTGTACTTGCCGCCGAATTACACACCTGGAACACGATATCCTCTCGTGATCCAGACCCACGGCTTCGACAAGGACAGGTTCTGGATCGACGGTCCATATAGCAGCGCGTTTGCAGCGCAGCCGCTTGCCGCTCTAGGTTTCGTCGTTCTGCAAGTCGGTGGTTCGAGTCAGCGCGGCGAAGACGCCAAATACGTCAACACCCCCCAGGAAGCCCCGCGCCAAATGGCTGCCTACGAAGGAGCGATCGACTATCTGGATGGAAGAGGTTTGATCAATCGAACACGTGTTGGAATTATCGGTTTCAGCCGAACCGTATTCTATGTCGAGTACACTCTGACGCACTCGCAATATCCCATCATCGCAGCAACGTTGGCAGATGGTTTTGATGGAGGGTATGTGAACTACGTATTGTGGGGAGGGCGGGTGGACTATAGTGCGGTGATTGGGGGTCCCCCAGTTGGGGCATCGCTGCCATTGTGGTTGACGAATTCTCCCGGCTTTAATCTCGATAAGGTGACGGCGGCTGTGAGGATTGAAGATTATGGGTCGGTTGGGCCTCTCGAAGGATGGGAGTGGTTCTCCGGTCTTGTAAATCTCACGAAGCCGGTGGACTTTATTTGGCTTCCCTTCGCGCCTCACCTACTGGTAAAGCCTTGGGAACGCCTGACATCGCTGCAAGGAAATGTCGATTGGTTCGCATTTTGGTTAAAGGGCGAGGAAGCTGGGAGTCAGACGAAGAGACGACAATACGATCGCTGGCGCGAACTGCGGAAACTGCAAGAGAAGAACCAAGGGGAAAAGTCTCTTCAATCTCCTACGCCATGAGATCTCCGCACCCATTGTGTCCTCGGCGACTCTTCGTGAAGACAAGCCTGTTTGAAATCTTCAAAATCGGGATCGGGCCTTCCAGTTCCCCGATGCGACGGTTGGAAAGCGTTCAGAGCACAGACGCGCTGCCCAGACCTGAACGCGAGCGGCAGTGACGCCGGTCCAGTCCCGTAATCATCCAAAACGAATGCCCATCGTGCATAAAATACAGGTCATGTCAGCATATCTGTACCAGATTCCGGCGAAAATTAATTTCGCATGATTGATGGCAACAATCCCACCAAAACTGTGCTATACAGTGCTCACGAGATAGTCGACGGAAGGCTCTGGGAATGGAGAAACTGTGAGTTCATCTGCTTCAGACGGAGTATTTCCGGCGACCACTGCATGGGCGAGACCACGCACGGAGGAAAACTCGTCTGCATCGCCATCGCGGCCAGAAGACCAAACACTGATGGCTCGCATGCAAGCAGGGGACGAGGCAGCACTCGGACAACTCCTCGATCGCTATGCGCGCCTTGTCCTTGGCATTGGCTATAGGATTTTGCGTGATCCGGGCGAGGCGCAAGAATTGGTCCAGGACGTGTTTCTCCATGTGTATCACAAGAGCCGGCTGTTCGATCCTCAGCGGGGTACGTTCCGGTCGTGGCTCATCCGGATCACATGCCACCGCGCGCTGAACCGTCGCGAGCATCTGAATCTCCGGCGCTTTTACGATGAACGGAATCTGGATGACTTTGTGGAAGTGTTCGAGGCAGCGGCAGACCTGGAATACCAGGCAGACTTGGGCCGCTGCGAAAAAGCACTGCAAGAGGCTTTCAAGGATTTGAGCGAGAATCAACGCAAGACACTGGAGCTGTATTTCTTCGAAGGATACACACTGCGCGAGATCAGTGAGCGTCAGAATGAATCTCTCGCCAACATACGCCACTACTACTATCGGGCGTTGGATCGCTTACGGGCGAGTGCCGAACTGAACTCGCTGAAGGGTAAATGAGATGACCAGCTTTCATGTGAAATCCGAGTCGGCGCCAAGACCTCCGGGGACGGAGGAGATCCCCGTTGGAATGGCTCACGAGCACCCCCATGAGCTTTGTGCGCTGGCGACAACGGGCACACTCACCGAGCAGGAATGGGGCGAGCTCAAATCCCATCTCTCAAGCTGTGCGGAGTGCGCTGCGCTCCTGCAAAAGTACCGGGAAGTAGCACGCACGGGAATGCCGTTGCTCATTTCAGAATCGGCGATCGAGGATCATGCCGGACTGGAAGCGTGGACGCCTGAGCGCGCACACCAGGATCTCATGGCCCGGCTGGCTAGGGGGGAGCAGAGTGGATGGTCTCAGAAGCGCAGTCCGCGGCAAAGCAGTGAGGAAATGAATTTCTGGATCCGTCTGCGAGTTCCCACCCGGCGCGTCGCGCTTCGCTATGCTGCTGCATTTATTCTCGCGGCAGCAGTGACCGGCGCCATTTATCGCTCCGGCATGGAGAGGGGGCAGACTCTTGCTCGCACGGGCTTTTCTCCTGAAGCCACCCTCCATGCCCAGATTGATGGTCTGAAACAGGAGAGAGCGGTATTGGATGACCAACTGACCGGGCGGACCCGGGAGATCGAGGCCCTATCGAAACAGGTCGAAACCGCCAGTACTGACTTCGCAAAGCTAAGATCGCTGCAAAAGCTGACGGAACAGGATCTGCAGCAACGCAGTTCTGAGCTTTCGGAGAGCCATGCTCAGAACAATGCCACATTGGCGGAGCGCGAAGCCATGGCTCACAAGTTGGCGGAGGCTGACTCTGCCTTGGCATCCATGAAGGCGTCGCTCGACCAACTGCGCGAAGAAAGGACGGCTGGCCTCCTGCATACTGCCAGCCTAGAAACCCGCATTGCCGAACTCTCCGCACGGCTGAAGCAGCAAGGTGAACTTGGAGACCAGGACGCACAGCTACTCGCTTCGGATCGAGATATTCGGGAACTCATGGGTGCGCGCGACCTGTACATTGCGGACGTCTTTGACGTCGATCCGGAGGGCCGAACGCAGAAGCCCTTTGGCCGCGTCTTCTACACGCGTGGCAAATCCCTGATCTTTTATGCCTTCGATCTCGACAAGCAGCACGGTCTGCGCAACGCCAGCACATTCCAGGCGTGGGGCCGCCAGGGACGCCAAGATCAGCACCCGGTCAATATGGGGATCTTTTATCTTGACAACGAGGCGAACCGGCGCTGGGTCCTAAAATTCAATGACCCGGAAACGCTAGCCAGGATCGACACGGTTTTCGTCACCGTTGAGCCCAAGGGGGGCAGCCATGAGCCTCGAGGTAAGTTTTTGCTTATCGCCTCTCTCCGTTCGGAACCAAATCACCCTTGAGGACGGGTGAGTAGTGGGCCTTTCTTAACTGACGGGCAAAATCTTGCCGCACACCCCTCGGTTTCCTTCCTAAGCCCTGCCATCTGCAACTGGACATTTGCCGCTATCTTTTATTTTCCCTGGTACACACTCCGTCTGGACGCCTGTATGTGGTGGTAAGACGCGGTCACGTTGAGGGGGATTCTTCGATGCTTTGTAGGCGGATCGTAGGGCTGCTGTCATTGGTGTTGTTTTCGCTATGTTCAACGCTGCTTCCGGCACAGACGACGAATGCCACGATCACCGGATTCATCACCGATCAGTCAAAGGCGGTGATCACTGGCATCAAGGTCGAGGTGATCAACACGGACACAAGTCTGCATTACGGGTCCACGACAAACAGCGAAGGAAGCTACACGGTGACCGGTCTTCCGCCGGGTAATTACAAGATCCAAGTCGAGAAGCCCGGATTCAAAGCGATTGTGAAGCCGGACCTTGTATTGCACGTGCAAGACGTGGTTGCCATCAACTTCACCATGGCCATCGGATCAGTGTCCGAAAGCATAACGGTGGAAGGAGGTGCACCGCTGGTAAACACAGAATCGGCCACGGTGAGCACTGTTGTGGACCGGCAGTTCGCGGAAAATCTACCGATGAATGGCAGGAGCTTTCAGACATTGATTGAACTCACCCCGGGAGTCGTTGTTGTGGGCAGTAATGCGTTTGATTCTGGTCAATTCAGTATTAACGGACAGCGCGCTGCCTCCAACTACTGGATGGTTGACGGCGTGAGCGCCAACGTTGGGATCAGTTCCTCGCCAGGTGGGTTTGGGCCTGGGGAGGGGTTGGGAGGTACGCTCGGTTCTTTCAGTGTCCTCGGGGGGACAAATAGCCTAGTTTCCGTCGACGCCATGGAGGAGTTCCGTATACAGACCTCCACATATGCCCCAGAGTTTGGTCGCACGCCGGGAGGACAGATCTCTATTGTCACGCGTTCGGGAAAGAACGCGTTTCATGGTACGGCCTTCGACTATTTCCGCAATGATATTCTAGATGCGAGTGATTGGTTCAATGGGTACACCAACAATCCTCCACTGCCGAAAGCTGAAGAGCGCCAGAATGATTTCGGCGGCACGTTCAGCGGTCCGATTCTCAAGAATCGAGCTTTTTTTTCTTTTCATACGAGGGACTTCGCTTACGACTCCCACAGACCACATTAACGACCGTCCCTGACACTAATCCCGCTGACCCATTCTCGCGGCAATTTGCAGCACCCGCCATGCAGCCTTTCCTGAATGCATTCCCGCTCCCCAACGGTCCAGAGGTTCTGGACATTACAGGCAATCATCAAGGTATAGCCCAGTTCAACAAGAGCTATTCCAATGCTGCGACACTCGACGCATACAGTATTCGGGTTGATCACAAGCTGAGCGACAAGCTGTCACTCTTTGTGCGGTACAATTACTCACCCTCAAGCCTTGCGCAGCGAGGCGGCAACGCCTTAAGCGTCGTAAATCCCTTAAATATCACAATGCAGACGGCAACCGCAGGGGCCGTGTGGATGATTTCTCCCACAGTCGCGAATGACCTACGATTCAACTACAGCCGGACAAACGCTTCTAGCTCCTATCAGTTGGATACGTTTGGAGGCGCCGTTCCACTAAGCTCTTTGCCATTTCCAAGTCCCTTCGACTCCCACAATGGAGAATTGCTCCTAAGTATTCTTCCCCTGCAAGACGGAGTTCTCCAAGCTGGGAAGAGCGAACAGAACCTCCAGCAACAGACTAATATGGTTGACAACGTGTCCGTGCAGAAAGGTGCGCACAGCCTTAAGTTTGGGCTAGACTTTCGACGTTTGTCGCCACTAATTGCCCCGGAGCTCTACCAGCAGTTTGTATTTCTGTTTGATATGCCTTCTGCTCAATTAGGAGATGGGTTGGGCCTGATACAGCCGAATACCAATGAAACACTCTTGTTCCACAATTTGGGTGCATTTGCGCAAGACACTTGGCGTGCAGTTCCTCGTCTGACCGTGACGTATGGTTTGCGATGGGATGTGGACTTTGCACCCTCGTCTCTCAAGGGCCCCACCATTCCCGCAGTGACAGGCTACAGCCTGAGTGATTTTTCGAGATTAGCTGTCGCCCCGGCCGGAACCGCACCTTTCGAGACGCCCTATGGCAATGTTGCGCCCCGAATCGGGCTGGCCTATCAGCTTGTTCAGAATCAAGACTGGCAAGCGGTGCTCCGTGGTGGCTTTGGCGTTTTTTTTGACCTTGTGAGCTCGGAGACTGGCAGTGCGCTTGGAGTTGGTACGGGCAACCCGCCCTTTGGGGCGCTGAAACTACTTCTTGGCCCTTCTTTTGGAGGCAGTTCCATATTCCCTTACAACACCTCAGACGCCGCACCTCCGGCGATCTCGCCTATCGGCAGTATTTCGCAACTGTACGCATTCAATCCCAGTTTGAAGCTGCCTTATACGCTCGAATGGAATGTAGCGTGGGAGCAAGCATTGGGCAAACAGCAGACGATAACTGCTTCTTACGTTGGCGCTGCCGGAAGGCGGCTTCTGCAGACAACACACATCGTCTCCCCGCCGTCGAACCCAAATGTCAGTGGGTACTTAATAGATAACACTGCAACTTCCGACTACGACGCCCTCCAAGTCCAATTCCAACGGCGACTCTCACATGGCCTTCAGGCGCTCGCCTCATATTCGTGGGCGCACTCAATTGATACCGCTTCCGCTGGTTCATATTCTGGGAGCATATCCAATGCCGGCGGCGCTTCCAACTCGAACCGAGGACCCTCTGATTTTGACATTCGGAACGCACTTTCTGCGGGGCTCACATACGACATTCCGGCCACCAAAATCAGCCCCTTTTTGAATGCGATTCTGCGTGGCTGGTCCACCGAGAGCTTCATTATGGCCCGTTCCGCCCCCCCCGTTGACCTCATTGATTCTCATTTTGAGGGTGACACTATCAGCGGCGGGAATTACGCTGCAAGTATTCGACCCGATTTGGTTCCGGGGCAGCCTCTTTATCTCAACGGATCTCAATATCCTGGCGGAAAGGCATTTAATCCAGCCGCGTTCACTGACCCGCCGGTTGACCCTACGACTGGTCTGCCGCTTCGCCAAGGCGACATTTCCAGGAATCTCCTAAGAGGGTTCGGGGCCATCCAGTGGGATTTTGCCGCGCATCGCGATTTCTCGATCTGCGAGCCGCTCCACCTGCAGTTTCGCGCAGAAATGTTCAATGTTATGAACCACCCCAATTTCGGCCAGCCAAATGGATTCTTCGGTACTGGCGGGTTCGGGCTCTCAAGCCAGATGCTCGGCCAAAGCCTCAACGGCGGCAATGTGGGCGGTGGAGGCTTCAGTTCTCTGTACCAAATCGGCGGGCCGCGTTCGATACAATTCGCGCTGAAGTTAGTGTTTTAATCTGCGGGTCAGGGGCCCACTTTCGTGGCAGGATTGCATCGACACATCTCGCTCGGCGTACTCGGTCTCTTTGTAGTCCTCATGGCGCCTCGCCTTCCGGTTGGAGCACAGGCATTGCAGGTAGCAGTGAAACAGGTGGTCAGTAGCGGCTGGCATCCTTGGTATGAAATAAAAGGGGATCGTGAAAGCCCACAGAACATGATTATCTGTGGAACAAAATGGGACGCCCAGCTAAACGCCCCTTTCGGCTTTATTTATGCCTCGTCCGATGGAGGCATAACCTGGAAGAACGTCTTGGAGGATAGGAATAGTACCTGGGTCACGGAGCAATCATGCGCCTTCGGGCCAAACCATAGGGCCTACTTCATATCAGCAGCATCCAGGGTCATTGACGGAAATCCCCATCACGAGCTTGGCACAACACGGCTCTACGTCTCAACCGACGGAGGTCAGCATTGGATAGAAACCATCAAGACCGGATGGGCAGACTGGTCAACATCGGCAGTCAGTTCTGCATCAGGTAGGCTCTACACTTTTTTCAATGCCTATACAACGGGGGAACCAGGCAGGAATTGGGGCAGCAATGTAGGTCTGTTGGTTTTTTCACCCGATGGAAAGAACGTCACCGGGCCATTCTTTGCTCCAGCAATTCAAGATCTTGGCTATCAGGGTGCTTATCCGGTGGACGCAGTTGCGGTAAAGAGTGGCGCTGTTGTTGCTCTCTGGTACGGCACGAGACTAGCCTCTACCGGAATGGAATCCAATCTCAACCTCTTACGCGCAGACCAATCGCCCGACCCACTTTTGGACAGCACCCCCATTCCCCATTCGATTGTCGGCAAGAATTGCCTTACCTTCAACCAGAGTTCTCTAGCTTACGATTCCGAACACAATCGGTTGTTCGTGGTGTATGTGGACGGATGCGACTATGCGAAGATCATATTGACATCGTCGGATGATGAAGGGAGGACGTGGACAAAGGGTGTGGTCGTTACCGATCCTCACAATTCAGAACGAGAGATAACGTATCCCTCGCTTGTTGTAGTGTCAGGTGACGGTTTCGGGGTTCTTTGGGAAGAAAGTCAGGGTTCTGGACGGTGGCTTTTTTCGTGTATCCGGGATCACAAGTTGGTTGAACCACCGACCGAATTGTCTAGTGGTCCAGAAATCCATCAAATAAGCAATGATTCTCTGTTGACTTGGATAGAGCAGTCGACCGGGCATCAAGGCAAGGATCCCAAATCCCTATCCGAGCCCTCGATTACGTTGAACGTTCACACTGAACTCAATAATGTATGGAGAGGAAGTGGTTTGACGACAATAGGTGACAAGATCATCGCGATCTGGCCCTCTGGAGACAGCAGAGGCTCGGAAATGTACTCAGCTGTTCTGACCCCTACAGGTTCTGCCTCGAATGACGAACACTTCACAGATGACAAGGATGTCAGCGCCCGCGATGTGACTCAACAGAGCGTCATCCTTTACGGCGGGACGCAGGACTTCGACAGTGCGACCGCGACGCTAGAGGTTTGCCTAGCTCTCGGAAATAGAGGAGACAAACCGATGAGAGTTCCAATCAACCTGGAAGCCAAGGAAATCAGATCATCTAGAGGAACCGTTTCCATCACAAATTCAACCAATGGCCTGGCAGGTGCGGGCGCCACATGGGACATCAGCAATTCGCTCACAGGCAACCAGATTCCTCCCGGTGCCAGTAGTAATCCCTTCTGCCTGTTTTTTCACTTAGGGATTCGTCTCACCGGGGTTTTGCCGCCGGAAGCAGCTGATCTCCTGATTTTGAAGATAAGAGTCCTGGCATCGAATAACAGCGCGTCTGAACCCTGGAAACAGTCGAGGAACTAGACCATCTGAGACCTGGGCAGAGCAATCAGTAGTCCATTAACGCGAATTGCGCAGCCTTCAGTCATTCAGTTTCCACAGCTCAGTCCCTGAGCCGTGCGAGCTAGTGTTGACACAATTGAAGGACTTCCTGATAATCCATTCCTGATGCACGCACCTCGATTTACATCCGCCCTTTATTACCGCTACTGCTTTACGGGGAGCGGCCGGGGCGAGGCGCGTGTTCGCGAGGTAGAAATGTAATCCTAGCGTAAACGCCGAGTTTGGAAGTCCCGCAGCCGCGACTCTTAGTCAGTCGCGGCTTTTGTTTTGGACCAAACAGAATTCTGAAGAGGGGAATCGTGAGCACGAGACAGATCGACAAATATCGGGCCGCCATCGATTTGCTTGATGCACAACTGCTCCGACTGTTGAATCGTCGCGCGGGAATACTGAAGCAGTTGGGAGTGCTGAAACGACGAGCCGGACTGCCGGTTTGCGACTGTGAGCGCGAGGCTTTTTTACTCGCACGCCTGCTGGAGAAGAACGCGAGGCCGTTGGGCGAAAGGAGTGTCATCAGCATTTTCCACCGCATCATCATCGAGTCTCGTCACCTGCAGTCCTCGCGAGATGCAGGCCCAAATTCCAAGATTTACCACAACGGAAGCCTAAGGAGAGCGAGGTCCTGATCCGCAGTCGCTGGACTCCGGCGGCTTTTGTCACCTTATGAACGGGCTGACAGAGCCCATGCGGCAGGGTAGTTAGGGGTGTAATACGTCCGCAAAGCCGATGTTGTACCAGGGAGATTCAGATTTATTTTTTGTGGCAGGAGCCATTGTTTCCCTGACAATCAGTGCGACAATTGCTTCTGTCAGGGCTGGTGTACTCTCCAAGAGCCGGCAGCGAGTATGTATAAGACCCGCTCACTGTGCCCTAGTGTGAGCAAGGTGAGCTTACCGTTTGAAGGACGCGCGTTAATGTTTCCGATGGTCTTGAGAAAATCAGCGCGCCGCAACACGTCCCAGCCTTTGCCGGATGCTAGCGACGCACTGGACGATGAGGCTCTGATGACCCGCCTCCAGAATGGAGATCAAGCAGCCCTCGAGGTTTTGTTTGACCGGTATTCGCGCTTGATCTTGGCGATTGGACTCAGAATCCTTCGTGATCGGGGGGAAGCAGAGGAGTTGGTCCAGGAGATCTTCCTGCAAATTTTTGACAAAGCGGGAAGTTTCGATCCCGCCAAAGGGATCGCCCGGTCCTGGATAATTCAGATTGCATATCACCGCGCGTTCGACCGCCGTTCGTATTTGGGTCGCCGCCGTTTTTACAATGGCACAGATGTTAAAGATCTGGAAGATACTCTCAGTGGAGGTACGAACCTCGAAGAGCAGATCGCAGCTCGCCTTAACGGTAGCCAACTGCGAACCGCCTTTGAAGACTTGAGCGAGAAACAACGGACAACGCTGGAGATGTTTTTCTTTGAAGGATGTACTCTGCGGGAAATCAGCCAGCGTCTAGACGAGCCCATCGAAAGTGTTCGTCACCATTACTATCGCGGTCTGGCGCGGCTACGAAAGACGACAGTCGCCACCGCTTTGCAAAACGGCAGGCAGTCATCATGAGCATAGATTCCGAGACTCAAATCACCGATCACGAGAGGTTTGCTGAACTGTGTGCGCTCTCAACCACCAGCTCGCTAACGGCCGCGGAATGGACGCAACTTCAGAGGCACCTCTCAGATTGCCCTGATTGCAGGGAACTGCTAGCGAACTATAGAGCCGTCGCCCACACGGGCATGGCGATGCTGGCAGCAGACATGGCTGCGACGGAACAAGCCCGAGATCCAGATCATCTGTGGTCACAGGAAGACGCAAAGCATCGCGTAATGTCTCGCATTGGAGAAAGATTTGCCGGGAAAGCGCCCGACGAGCCCTTTCAGCCATCGCCGCACTTGGGGGCCCCGAATGGATCGTTTCGGCTCCGGATCGTAGCCTGTGTTGCGATTGCCGTAGTTGCCTTGCTGGGCGCTTTCGTGGGTTACCGGTTAGGGTTTAGGAAGGGAAGTGGAGTGCAGGCCAGTAAGATGGTACAACCCTCCTCAGATGTGACTCTTCAGCAACAGATGGTGGACCTACTGAGTCGGCGGACCACACTGGAGAATGGGCTTGCAGAAAAGTCTAAATTGATCAACGAACTCGCAGAGCGAGCCAAGCGCCAGGAAGAGGATCTGCAAGCTCTCAAGAACCTTAATCGAACCCTAATCGAGAAGGTGCAGCAACTCGCGCACGACAATAACCAGCAGGGGCAGAACCTAGCTTCCGTGTCCAAGGACAGAGACCTCGTGTCCCAAAGGTTTCAGGAAGCAGAGGACTCCCTCAAGGCTGTCCAGAATGATTTGGCGAGCCTGCGAGAACAGCGACAGAGGGACTTATTGCAGTCGGCCAGTGTGGAAGCAGAGCTCGCTCAAGTCTCGACAGAATTGCGACAACGTGACGAGGCCATGAAGCAGCAGCAACAGTTCCTAGCCTCAGATCGCGATATCCGGGAACTGATGGGTGCCCGTCAACTCTACATCGCGGATGTCTTCGACGTGGATGGCGATGGCAAAACGCAAAGGTCTTTCGGACGCATCTTCTACACCAAGAGCAAGTCCCTGGTCTTCTACGCCTTTGACCTTGATCACCAGCCCAATAACCGTGACGCCAGCATCTTCCAAGCCTGGGGACGCCGCGGCTCCGACCGGGCGCGTCCGATTAACATGGGCATCCTGTATATGGACAGCGTGGCTAACCGGCGTTGGGTGCTCAAGTGCGACGATCCCACGCTCCTGGCCCAAATTGATGCGGTCTTCGTGACCTTTGAGCCCAAGGGGGGCAGCCGCAAACCTACAACCAAGCCGCTGCTGTACGCCTATCTTCGCGGCACGCCCAATCATCCCTAACCCGCGCTTCGGGGCATTCATACCTGCCAGTCCACCAACATTCTTTTCCCTGCCGGGCCGCAAGAGGAATATATCGACATCGGTGGTACAGGTTCGCAGTTGCTCCCGTATGACTCGGGTGAGGGTAGATTGTTTCCTCTAGGAGGCCCGATAGTGAAAGCCTGCGATCTTCTGGTTCTGTGGATTCTAGTATTCTCTGCTCTCGCCGTGGTCCATGCGCAGTCGTCAGACGCGACTTTGACTGGCCGCGTAACCGATTCTACGAAGGCGTTGATCTCAGGAGCGAAGGTGGACGTTATTAATGCCGAGACCAACGTAAAGTACTCGACCGCCACGAATAGTGACGGGATGTACTCCCTGCCCAGCTTGCCTCCTGGCAACTACAGAATGGAAGTGGAGAAGATTGGCTTCAAGACCATCATCCGGCCCGACATCGTGCTCCATGTGCAGGATGTGATCGCAATCAATTTCGACATGTCGGTCGGCTCTATCTCAGAGAGTATGACCGTCGAGGGCGGCGCGCCACTAGTGAACACTGAAAACGCGGCGGTCGGCACGGTGATCGATCAGCAGTTCGTGGAGAATCTCCCTTTGAACGGTCGCAGCTTCAACACGCTCCTGCAACTCACGCCGGGCGTGGTCATCGTTCCGAGTAACAGCGCCGCTCCGGGGCAGTTCAGCATTAATGGACAACGAACGGATGGGAATTACTTCTCCGTGGATGGAGTGTCGGTCAATTTCAATTCTTCATCGCAAACCTATCTTGCACAGGGAGGAAGTGGCGGCGGACAGGCATTCAATGCCTTCGGCGGCACGAGTAGTCTTGTTTCGGTAGATGCAATGCAAGAATTCCGCGTGGAAACTTCCTCGTTTGCCCCCGAGAACGGTCATACTCCCGGGGGGCAGGTTCTGATCACAACGCGTTCGGGCACAAATGATTTTCGCGGATCAGCTTTCGACTATTTCCGTAACGATATTCTTGACGCTAACGATTGGTTCGCGAATCGAGCGGGGCTACCCCGAGCAGCAGAGCGCCAGAACGATTTTGGAGGAGTTTTCGGAGGGCCGATCAGTCACGACAGGACCTTTTTTTTCTTGTCGTATGAGGGCCTGCGGCTGCGGCAACCACAAACGACCATCATCACGGTGCCGTCTGCCAGCATTCGCACGAATGCGGTCGCGGCAGCTCAACCCATTCTGGATGCGTTTCCAATGCCGAACGGGCCAAGCTTTGGAGATGGAAGTACAGCGCAATTCACGGGGAATTATTCGAACAAGGTGGCGATGGACGCGGGAAGTGTCCGGATCGACCATACATTCCGAAATGGGCTGAATCTCTTCGGGAGATTGAACTTCGCGCCTTCGTCAACCACAGACCGGGTAAACAGCCTGAACAATCTGTTTGTCACGGATGTAGATACCAGAACGCTGACTCTCGGTGCGAACTACCAGATTTCCCCGGTGTGGCAGAACGCCTTTCGTATCAATTTCTCAAAACAAAGCACCGATCAGAACGGTTTCCTCGACACGTTCGGTGGCGCGAAAGCGTTGGATACCAACTTACTGATTCCTGCCAATTATCCTCTTTCGAGCAACGAAGCGTTCATCGAGGGTGTCGATACAAACGGTTTCAACATTGGCCACGTGGCAGGTTCGACAGAGTCGCAACTCAACGTTGTTGACGATGTTTCCGTCATTCGTGGGTCGCATCAAATCAAATTTGGGTTTGACATTAGGAGCCTGGACCTGAGAGAGACGGGGCTTGACTTGTCGCCTTCCTATTATTTTCTCGGAACAAGCGCGTTCGCGGCGACTGGGAACATAGATGTGGCTTTTTTCCAGAGTTATCACAAAGGAGAGGTGGTCATCCGGAACCTCGGGATTTATGCGCAGGATCGTTGGAAGGCTGGGCAGCGGCTAACAGTCACGTATGGTCTGCGTTGGGAGGCAAATCCGGCACCGTCTCCGCGTAACGGCACAATCCTTTCTTCTTGGCTCAACGTCAATGATCCAGCGACGATCGCTCTCGCGCCAAACGGAACGTCCATCTATTCGACGACACTAAATAATTTCGGACCTCGATTGGGAGTTGCCTATCGTTTGAACAAGGCGGGTGATTTTGTCATTCGTGGTGGCTGGGGCGTGTTTTACGACCTCGGAACAGGCGTCGCGCCAATTCTTCTCGCTTCATTTCCAAATTCTGCGAGCCAGAGCGCATTTGATGTGCAGCTTCCCATTCCGAATTATTCGTCCTACGCACCATCGTTTTCGAACCAGCCCCCGTACCCGGCTGCGGTGACGGTTTTCGACCCCCATTTGAAACTCCCGTATGCATTCGAATGGAACGTGGCGTTGGAAAAGGCTCTGGGCAGCCACCAATCCATCTCTGTGACCTATGTAGGTCAATCGGGGCGGCGACAGTTACGACAGGACGGAGTTTCGAATACGGGCCCGAATTTTATATATGGTTACGATCTGACCCTAAATGGGGACTCCTCCGACTATAATGCACTGCAACTGCAATTCAAGCGATCTTTGACCAGCGGCTTGCAGGCCCTTGTGAACTACACATGGTCCCACTCCATCGACACGGGGTCCGACGACATCACAACGGGGGTGACACCTTCGATCTCGCTTGTATCCGCGGATCGTGGTTCTTCCGACTTCGATGTGCGCCACAATGTTACAGGGACACTCACCTACGAGATACCTTCCTTTGAGAAGGGACCCGCCAAGAAACTGAGTGGAGGCTGGTCTTTATCTGGCGTATTTCAAGCACGTTCCGGGTTTCCCATCCAAATTTTCACGTATTCGATTACTGGTATCGGTTTCATCGCGACGCCACGTCCTGACAGGGTTCCTGGACAGCCAGTCTGGATTCCAGATCCAACGACAGGTCCTGGAAAGAAATTGAATCCTGACGCCTTCCAGATTCCTTCGACAACGAGACAGGGCGACCTTCCAAGAAACTCAATCTACGGATTGGGGGCAACCCAAGTCGATCTGTCCGTCCGGCGAGGCTTCGCTCTTTCGGAACGCGTTCGACTAAACGTTCGGGCAGACGCATTCAATCTCTTCAATCATCCCAACTTTGCCAATCCTGACGGACAGGTGGAGAACGCGGATTTTGGAGTTTTTACACAGCAATTGAACCGCGGTCTGGGCGGCCTGAGTCCGATTTATCAGATGGGTGGGCCGCGTTCGCTCCAATTGTCTCTGCGAATCGCGTTTTAGCCCTTTTCAGAGAGCGGAGAACTCATAATGAGGACGCTACAGGTGTCTCTGGTCGAGCGGGTTTTCGTTGTTGGAGCTTGCCTGCTGTCGCTCTTTGTGGTGACTTCTGTTGAAGGGCAGTCCTCAGAACAGATTTCCCCTGCAGTGGGCCGCCCAACGGATGAGCGACGAGCCGTAGAAGTGAGAGACGGTATCGAGATGGTTCGGATCGCCGGGGAAGGACGATTTCGGTACGAGTACGGCGGGCAACCCTCTTCGGACTTCGTTTTCTTCTCGCCGGACGGCACGAAATTCGTCCTCGTCCTAAAGCGAGGAGTTTTAAAAAGGAATGAAACGGAATACATGATGTATCTGTATGAGTCGGCGGAAATATTCGACTTGCCTGTGCCTCGCATTCTCGTGTCGTTTTCCTCATCCTCGAATCGTGAAGGAATCAAGGAAGTGACATGGCTCGACGACAACGCCACCATCTTGTTCCTTGGCGAACGACCCGGAGAGACCACGCAGCTTTATTCGGTGGATTGCGCGACTGGCAGAGTCGAACAGTTAACACACGAAAGTATCAGTCTGACGTCTTATAGCACTTCTCTGAATGGAAGCCGCGTCGCATTTACGCTGGAGCCTTCCTCACATGAGGTTATCGACTCGAAGGTTTTGCGGGACGGTTTTTCCGTCTCCACGGAAGCTCTCTCTGATCTCATCGCCGGGCAGTTGCGCAGCGACGGGGAAGAATTGCGTGTACTTGACAGGCATTCCGATCAAAGTCAAGCTGTGCCAACGTTGGGCCTCTTTCCAGCGGGCCAGCACAAGCTCTACGTTTCTCCAAACGGCCACTACCTCATTGCGATGACGGACGCGATGAACATTCCAGAGGAGTGGAAGCTCTACCAAGATGAAGACATGGTGCTAGGTACGGCGAGGAGAATTCCAGAGAACCAGAGGACCTCAATACTACGTTACGAACTGCTTGACCTCGTAAGCGGAGGGGACCAAGCGCTACTCAGCTCGCCAGTCAGCTTTGGCAATGTCGACGTGCGCTGGTCAGGAGATTCGAAATCCGTGATTCTGACAGGGATGTACTTGCCTCTGACTGACGCAAATCCGGAGGAGAAAGCCGCTCGGCGGTCTCACACCTATACCATCGAGATGCAAATTCCAGAGAGAAAGCTGACCAAGATCACGGATGAAAAGGTGGAACTACTGGGGTGGGACAGAGTAAGGAGTGTAGTTCGCTTCAGACGGAAGTCATCACATTCGAATGCATCCGATTGTGATACGGCGTTTCAACGCAACGCAGAAGGCGAATGGAACCAGATACTCTGCAGCGGGATATCTATTCCAGAAAAGCGACCAAGAATTTATGTGCAGCAAGATGCAAACACACCGGCGCGAATCTTCGCGGAGAACTCCAGCACTCGCCGGGAAACGCTTCTGCTGGACCCTAATCCGCAGTTCCGAAAACTTGCATTCGGAAAAGTCGAAGTTTTCCGTTGGAATGGTGGCGCGAGCCGAGAGGTCACGGGAGGTCTGTATTTCCCTCCGCAGTTTGTGAACGGCCGGAAATATCCACTGGTGATTCAGACACATGGATTTGAAGCGGATCAATTCTGGATCGATGGGCCGTTTTCAACGGCGTTTTCGGCGCAAGCCCTAGCGGGAAAGGGCTTTTTCGTCTTGCAGGTGCCCAATGGGCACGACTCTTCGGGCTACCCCGGAGAAGCACCGATCATGATGAAAACATATGAAGCGGCAATCGACGCTCTCGAAGCGAAGGGCCTAATAGACAGGACACGAGTTGGCCTCGTTGGATTCAGCCGCGATTGTTACTACGTGCAGTACTTACTGACGCACTCGGAATATCCAATTGCCGCCGCTGTTGTTGCAGACGGGATCGATGCCGGTTACTTCCAGTACGTCTCCTTCGCGAACGCCGCACCAGGTTTTGCCGCGGAATATGAAACTCTCGTGGGGGATGCTCCCTTCGGAAAGGGATTGTCGGTTTGGGCAGAACGGTCCCCGAGCTTCCGGCTCGACCGCGTACGCGCACCAGTACTTCTCCAATCGATCATGCCCTTTGCACTCCTTTCGGAATGGGAATGGTTTTCGGGACTAACTCGACTCGGCAAACCCGTTGACCTGCTGTATCTTCCCAGAGGGACGCACATTCTAGAAAAACCGAATGAGAAAATGGCGTCTCAGCAAGCCACCGTCGATTGGTTCCTCTATTGGATAGCGGGCCAAGAGGATTCCGACCCTCGCAAGCAAGAACAGTATGCCCGGTGGCGGAAGTTACGCAAGCTCCGGGAACAACCCGACACAAAGCCGAAGGAGCAACCCCCTAACTAAAGTTTCGACTCCTGCTTTCGTCGGCGTAGCCGCTCAAGAAGGTTCCCGCCGATTTGTTCGAAGCCACGCGGAGAGCTAAGAATCGATCTAGTAGGGGAGCAGGTGCAGGACACCCACGAACGGAGCTGGGGGTGCGGCTTCTATATCCATGAATCTTGCGCAATTCGCCCCTAATCTGGTTCCGGTCGAGCTGCTCATCAAGCTGTCCGTGCATAGCGAAGACTGGTACGTTGAGACTCCGGCCAACGCTGCGCTGAAGGCAATGGCACGTTCAATGCCGGCGGTGCTGCACACCTTCTTTACGCGCCTCCACAGCCAGGATGCCGAAAAAAGAGTGCATGCAGCCCACGCGCTGCGCGATATTGCAAAACGAGAGCCAGAGATCCTTGATCCGACGAGCTGCGAAGAGAACTTTCCCGATTGAAGGCTGTGGGAAACAAGGAATCCGCCATAATCTTAGCAAAGATCCTGTCTAAGGTAAGACGAGCTTCCCGCCTCGAAGGATACAAATATGGCCTCTGATGAATATTGGTTATCTTCGCCGCACCGCAGCAAGCGACCGGAGAATGGTCCGCACTCGATGGGTTCCAAAAGTTGTTCCCGTATGCACGAGAGCTTGACTATGCAGTGAAGCATGAGGTCCTGAAATGCGATTGGCGAAGTCACGGGAAGAACGCGACGAGGTATGCCGATCGACGTGGCGCGCGCCGTGGAAACCTACTGATTGAACTGATGCCGATGCGCGGCGGGGACTCCTTTATCCGGACAGAGAAGGGATTTCCAGGGACGATCAGGAATTGCTCAAAAGGATAGAACACGCAACTTTTGAAATTACCTGGGATGCGTGTCGATACCTGCGTGATATCAAGGAGGCCGAAGTCAGAGCCCATCTGTACTGGACTCTGATCAGGTTTGCGACACTCAACGGGCTACAGCATTTTCAATCGGAATGTTTGAATCGCGCGCGCTATTGTAGGCACATATGTACCGAAGAACGAATGGGGAAAGCGTTTCCCGAGGGCCACAAACAATTAGGAGAAGAGATTGCGGACGCGCTCGACGTGTCCGCGTAAGGCACGAAACTCTTTTCGAGTCAAATAGAAGTCAAACAGTAATAACTGCGAATAGGTCCTTAAGACCAGTAACCTCATTACAGAGGCTCCCTCGGAATTCACCCGTGACGCCGCAGTGCCCGACCAATAGATTGCGTTTCCCTTCTTGCACAGCGCGTGGAGTTCCCCGCGAACATCGGCCAAGGCTTTGTCGTTGCTTACGACTCCAGGATCAACGCTCCCACAGAATTCAGCCGGAACATCTGGCCGTGGTCTATGTCGAGGACAATCCCTCCGTCCTCATTACGAGTGCAAACTCCGGTTGAGACTTGGTACAACGCGTGGACCCTTCCGGTTGGAAACGTGCTGGCAATGTGCCATGAGACACACGTGTAAGGCGAGACTTTGTGCGAAATGTTCGCAAGACAGACGGGATCCCATCGACCCTGCCCCCCTTCAATGGGATAGGAGGTTGTCGCTTATCCTGCGAGAGTGAGTAGCTGTCCGGCTTTCCATCCTATTCAGATGGTTCCGCTCAAATACACGACCCTAGTTGCCAGAGCGGAGCAGTTGGTCGAAGAACTTTCTTACCTTCCGCGAAGCTATCGGTCAGCCCGGAGGGCAGCCCACACTCGGTCGCGAGTCCCCGGAATTGGGTTTCCCAGGATTCCGGTGTGGAACGAGCGTTATGAGAACTACGATTCGTCTTCCTTCGATCGAATCTCCTGCGGATGGCGTCGGCCATTTGGTGCCTAGCCTACGTCGGCCATTTCGCTGACAGAGCCATCAGAATATGTATGTCATTGATTCAATGGGTGATGATTAGTATTTCTCGAATAGGAAAGTACGTCACCTAGGAAAGTTTTCCTTTACAACGAGTTTCCAATCTGTGAAAATAACCAAGGTATGCAGATCCGAGACGCCCAACTCGCACAAACCGTTCTTGATGCGCTGCGAAAGCAAGTGCCGGTCAAGGACCTTCCCGGAGTGCGCATCGCCCAAGTCCGGCAGGAGCCGGAACGGCCGTTCGATCTCAGTTTCGAACTCGCCTCCGGCAATAACCGGATTCTAGTGTTTGGTGAAATCAAACAGGTTCCTTCCCCCAAGGTGCTGGCAGAGATTGGTCCGTGGATTCAGCGCATGAAATCCTTGAAAGCAGATGCAGCGTTCGCGGTCGTCGCCCCTGCGCTCTCTCCGCAGGCGCAAGCGTACTGCGTCGCGAACGGCATTGATTTTCTGGATCTGGCGGGAAACGTCTCCATCCAGGTTCCCGGCAAGTTCACGCTGCAGCGCCTGGGCCGGCGCAGCCCAGAACGAAACCAGCCGAGCGACTCTTCCCGCAGCATGAATGTGTTCTCGGGACGTTCTTCCCGCGTGCTGCGAGTCTTGCTGGAAAAGCCGAAAGTGTGGTCGCTCACCGACATCGCGAAAGAACTGGCAGCAGAAGCGAAGCGAGTCCAACGCACCTTTTGCCAGCCGGTGGAATTTGCGGTCAGCCAGGGATCGATCTCAAAAGCCCTCTCCAGCTTAGAAGAGCAGCTATGGATCCGGCGGCAAGGATCCGCGGTCCTGGTGCCGGAGCCTCGGCGGCTGTTGGTTGAGTGGGCAGAGAAATATAAGGAACGCTATCGCTGGCGTTTACGGAGTTCCTTCGAGCTCCCCAATCCTTTCGGAAGCGGCGTGAGCCGGATCAACGAGCAACTCCAGGAGGAACTCGGTGGCGCTTACGCCTTCACCGCCGCCGCCGCCGCTTCTCTGGTCGCGCCCTTCGTTGAGCTGGACCGCGTGGACATCTTTCTCGGCAGCGAGGAGAGCGGCGCGCGATTGCGCAAGCTGGCGGAGCGCGAATCCACGGGGCCAAAGCTACGATTGATCTATCCGTATGACAATGGTGTGTTCCTGTATTCCAGGCGGGAAGGCGGCGTGCCGATCGTGTCCAACCTGCAAACCTATCTTGATCTCTATGCGCGGGGCGGGCGGGACCTCAAGCAGGCCGACTATTTATTGAGCAACGCGATTGAGCCGCGCTGGAGAGCTGCGTGATTCCCGAGCCGCAGCGGACCTACGTGCTCGAATTGCTGGCGGCGCTGGGGCCGGCGGCGGAAGAGTTTGTCATCGCCGGCGCACAGGCTATTAAGTTCGCGGTACAGAATGCGCGCGGTACCAAGGACGTCGATTTTATTCTGGACGTGGTTGCCCTCAGGGCTGAGCCACTCCAACTGAACGCAGTGCTGAAGCAGTTGGGGTACACAGCAGTCGCAGGGGCGCGAAATTTCCAGTTTGAGAAACTCATTCCCAATAGTGCCGAAACCATGCGTATCGAGTTCCTGGCGCCGGAGGAATTCAAGCGGCCAACCGACTTCCGCGTGGATGTGCAGCAAGGGATTCACGCCCGCGCCTGTACGGGCGGAACCATCGCCCTCGCCGAGTCGGATGAGTATCCACTCGAAGGGACCTTGCCGGACGGCAAGCCATATGCCGCGAAGGTGCGCGTCACCCGGCCACATGCGCTGGTGATGCTCAAGCTGCTGGCCTTGTATGACCGCTACCACAATATCCGCGGCCCCCAAGAATCGCGGCACGATCGAGAGGAAGCCCAGACCCACGCAGCCGATATTGTGGCCATCGTCAAGGCGCGGCCGGACTTGGCTGAATTCAAGCGCCAGTTTGAGGGACAGTTTGGAGCGGACCCGGAATTGGGGAGCCGCGTTAACGGAATGCTGCGCGATTTCTTTCGAGACGTGGCCGCGCCAGGTTACCTCCTCTACGAGGAGTATCTGGCGGCGGCATTGCCTGCAGGCCGAGCGCCGCAGGTCGGAATCCGGGAAGAAAGCGCGCGCGCGCATCACATCCTGCAGAGAATCCTGCGGGAACCAAGCCCTCAAGCCAAACGATGAGGAGTGTCAATTTAGTTCCATGATGGAACTATCCTGACAACTGTCCATGAGCAAGGCATCATGCGGACACGCGGTCTGCGGAAGCCCAAGCACGCTGCGGCCATTCGTTAATTGATCACTGTTCGCCATTGAGCTAAAGTTTAGCTGGCACAATCCCTCAAATGAGTTGGAGGTTTGCGCAGAATCATTCTGGGCCGTTGTCTATGCACTTGCTTTTCCCGGTTTGCGCGGTTCGCCTATCAGCCGTGAAGGTGGCGTGACGATGCCCCGGAGTCGAGGGGACAGCATTGAACGACCGAGAATAAGCGCCGCCGTTTCTTAGGAGCAAAGCCGAGCTGGCATCCTCGACGACACGTCCTGCTTCGAGAACGATCACCCTCCCAACGCAGGGCAGCGCGGACAGCCGATGGGAAATTACGATGATAGTGCTCCCTGGCAGGATGTTACGGAGATTGGAAAGCAATTGTTGCTCTGAGGCGGCATCTAGGGCGGATGTGGCTTCGTCCAAAATCAGGATGCGAGGTCGCTGCAGGAGTGCCCTCCCGATCCCAAGGCGTTGTCGCTGATCGCCCGATAGCCGGGACCCTCCTGGGTCGACCTCATGGCTAAGGCCACCATTCAGGGTACTGACCCAAGCGGCGAGCCCGACATGCTTTAGTACCTGATCGAGTTCCGCGTCCGAAGCTGTCACCTTGCCAAGCCGAAGATTGCTGGCCAGCGTTGTGTCGAACAGAATCGGGTGAAGTGGAGCGTAGCACGCGTGCTCCCTCAGGCTGTCGATTTCAATTTTCCGCGCGTCGTGGCCGGCAATGGAAATCGATCCCGAGTCCGCGTCGTACAGGCGCGCCAAAAGCTTTGCCAGAGTGCTTTTGCCAGCGCAGTTTTCTCCCACAATGGCCACGTGCTCGCCCGCCCGAATGTTCAGGTGAGAGATCGACAACAGAGCACGATTTCTCGGATATCTAAAGGAAACGTCCGCAAGCTCGATCGTCCATCGGTGGTTTTGAAGTGGAATCGCCCGAGCAGTTGTTTTCCACCATGCGGGCGGTAAAGACCGCTGGAGCCAAGCTTTTGCGTGGTGGTGCGTACAAACCGCGTACCTCGCCGAATGACTTCCAGGGCTTGGGAACAGAGGCGTTGCACTTGCTGCGCGAGGGTGCGTGAAGAGCTGGAGCTGCCCGTGGTCACCGCGGGAATGAGCACGGAAGACGAAGACGCGGATACAATCTGCGAGCACATCGACATGTGCCAGGCGGGGCCCTCATTGTCTTCGTTTCTTGAGAATCTCTGCTTCCTCAGCAGGACGTTGCATTGCTAAAAGCGATCGACGAGTTCGAGCGGAGAGCCAGTAAAAATTTCCACCAGCCTTGGTACGAACTGCAGTTCCAGACGGTATATGTACATAGAACGGTTCTCAGGGATCGGTGTCGAGCCAATCCTTCGTCAATCGCCTACAGGAGGCTGGCCAGCAAAGGCGGGCGAAGCGTCATGGAGAAATCGGGGGTTTGCAAGGGCAAAGGAAATACCTGCTGATGATCCTCTAGTTTGTAGCCGTACATCTGGCATGCGCGGCGCTTGTCGGACTTGAGTGCGGAGCTGTTCTCGCGCTTGCCGGGATTTTCGCAGAGCGGTCCCAAGCGCTTCGGCCGGCGTATTACGAGATCAACATCGTGAACGACGTCTCAAGGGTTGTGGCTTCGGTCATGGAGTGAGAAATGAATCGCTCTCCAAGCAGCTCGTTCACATAGGAGCACGAGCCAAAACCAAAGATGAGAGCCGTAGAACTGCTGACACAACCAGAGCGCTTGGCAGGCATACCCAGTGGGGATTTTGCTTTGCTTAGAGTGGGAATATGTCGCGTGCGGTACTAGGACGTGACTGGAGGCAACTTCGAGGTCTAAAAACACCGGAGATAACGCTGCGAGAGTTCGCCTAGATTCATCTGCTGCGGGGATGAATGCCGGAATGAAGGGGCGAGGAGCCTTGGTGTCACGATGATCGGTGAGCGGGCAATGGCCGCTTCGGACTATCGGTGGCCAATCAGGTGATCGTCCGGATCTCTTCTGCGGTCGTGTCCGAGTCCATGGCCTCTTCGTACTTAGAGTACGTGCAGAGGTGTGAGATCCCTTGCTATGAGGCGGCCAACGGGCTCATCGGAGTTTCCGTATTGCAGAAGCCCTTCGTTGCTTATGTGGAATTGATGACGGTTTCGGTTTGGCAATCGGAGGAGGCGCTGAAACGGTTCGTCAGAGATCAATTGCCTGCGGATCGTGCCGAGGCCGGCGGTGGGGCGATCGAATTGTCAGAGCGTATTTATGAGGTTGTCCTCTCTCGTCCAGGCAAACTGCGCGTGGCCGACCTCAGAGGGCCGGAGGAATCAGGGTGAGCAGAGTATGTCCAGCGAGATGCGGGTCATCCGTGACGCTTACTCTGTTGTAAGCGGAATTGAATGGAGTTCACGATTTCTGCTGTGCTGAAGAAATGCTACATTTGGAGGTCTCTTAAATCACACTAACATCCACAGCAAGTCGGGAGGCTTTTACGGCCAACAAGAGGCTTGGTGCAACCGAGGTAGGGTGATATCCACGGTTCCCTGATTATTGGGCCATGGGAGCGTTCTTGGGCTTCGTCGCTCTGATGGTAGCGTGGCCCATGGTAGACAAAGGATGACGCGCTGTAGCCTTCCCCTGAAGGGCCGTCGTCAAGAGATGACGGCCCTTCGCTTTGTTTGAGCGCAGAAAACGAGCAGGACAACATCGTGGTAGCGTTTAGAGCCTGCCTGCGGTTGACGCATTGGAAGGCTGTTTTGGCAGGAGTGGATGAATCCAGGGAAGCCGGTAAAATGCAGGGTGAACCTCATCAGCTCGAAAGTCCATCGAGCCTGGAGCTGACAAAATCCTCAGCGATCACTCAAAACCGGCCAGTGAGTATCACCTGAAAACCGGCCAACGAAAGCAGCGTCCGGGACATTGATTCCCGCGGAGGCTTGTAGGCTCCGGGGGCATGGCCAATGTCTTGAACGAAGAGAAGAAACAACAAGTCTTAGCTCTGGGACGGCTGGGCTGGTCGCTGCGGCGCATCCAGCAAGCGACCAGAATCCGTCGCGAAACCGCCAGCGCCTACCTGAAAGGGGCGGGGATTGCGGTGCGTCCGCCCAGTGGCTGGGGGCGGCGCGCACCAAAACCGACCAACGAAGTGATCACCGACTCTGGCCCGGCAAAACCGGCCGTCGCGGGGCACCCCGACCCCGAAAACCTTTCTACTACGGGAAAAGCAACTTCAAAACCGGCCAACGAGGTGATCACCGACTCTGAAGTGGTCACCGGCCCCAGCGCCTGCGAGCCGTACCGGGAAGCCATCGAACTGGGGCTCAGCCGAGGCCGGAATGCGCGGGCGATCTGGCAGGACTTGGTCTCCGAGTACGGCTTCGCCAGCAGCTATCAGAGTGTGCAGCGCTTCGTGCGCAAGCGGCGCGGAGCCCAAGTGCCCGAAGCCCGCGTCGTGATCATCACTGCACCCGGCCATGAGGCGCAAGTCGATTACGGCACCGGCCCCATGGTGCGCGATCCGCAAAGCGGCAAGTACCTGCGGACACGCCTATTCGTGATGACGCTGGGCTGTAGCCGCAAGTCGGTACGCCTACTGACGTTCCGTTCCAGCGCCCATATCTGGGCCGAACTGCATGAGAAGGCTTTTCGTCGGCTGGGCGGTGCCACTCGCATCGTCGTGCTCGACAATCTGCGCGAAGGCGTGCTCGTCCCTGACATTTACGATCCCACACTCAATCCCCTCTACCGCGATGTGCTCGCCCACTACGGCGCGGTCGCCATGCCGTGTCGGATTCAAGATCCGGACCGCAAAGGGAAAGTTGAGTCAGGCGTCGGCCATGCCAAGAGAACACCACTCAAAGGCCTGCGCTTCGAAAGCTTGGACGAGGCCCAAGCTTAGCTCGACCACTGGGAAGAACGCTGGGCAGACACGCGCATCCACGGCACTACCAAACGGCAAGTCGCTGCGATGTTTGCGGAGGAGAAACCATTCCTACTTCCCCTACCTGTCGAACCTTTCCGCTATTACCTGTACGGTGAGCGCGTCGTGCATCTCAATGGCTGCGTCGAAGTCGAGGCGGCCTACTACGGTGCGCCGCCAGGCTGGATCGGACGAGTGGTCAAGGTGCAGTGGGACTCGCTGTACGTCCGCCTACTCGATCCTAGAACCGGTCAGCTGTTGCGCGAACATGTGCGACAAAAACGCGGCTGGTATCGGATAAAAGAAGAGGACCGGACGAAGAGGACACCACTTCGCACGTCCCAACTACTGTGGCGAGCCGGTCGGGCCGGAACCCACATCGGTACGCTCTGCGACGCCATCCATCGCCAGCAAGGCGAGGTGAGCGTGCGCCGCATCCTGGGCATACTTTCCCTGGCCAAGAAGTTCGGTACCGCTGCTGTCGATGCCGCTTGTGCGGCTGCGCTTGAGATGGGAGTGCAGGAATACCGCTTTGTGCGGCGCTATCTGGAGCGTTGCCCTCAAGCTCCACTCACGCTTCAGCAAGTCAATCCCCTGATTCGCCAACTGGTGCAGTATCGCGACCTCATCAACTACAAAACGAAGGAGCAAGAGAATGAACCTGATTGAACTGAACCGTGCCCTGAAACAACTGCGACTCGGCGGCATAGCTGCCGTACTGGAAACCCGCCTCCGCCAGGCCCAGGCCGAAGCCATGGCGCCTATCGATCTGATCTCCTGTCTCGTCTCTGATGAACTGACCCGCCGCGGCGAGCGACTGCTAGAGCGACGTCGCAAGCAGGCAGAGTTCCGTGACCCACAGAAGACGCTTGATAACTTCGACTTCAACTTCAACAAGAAGATGAACCGGAGTCTGGTCTTCGACCTGGCCACCAGCTCCTTCATCGCCCGACATGAAGATGCTTTGTTTTTAGGTCCACCAGGGACTGGGAAAAGCCACTTGGTTCAAGCGATCGGGCAAGCCGTGATTCAGCAGGGCTACCGCGTGCTCTATCGCGAAACGCACGCGCTCCTCGATGAACTCGCAGAAGCGACGCTCGATGGCACACGCAAAGAGTGCATGGAGTTTCTGGAAACGGTACCGTTGCTTATCATCGATGATCTGGGAATGCGCAAGCTGCCGCTCACCGCCGCCGAAGAACTGCTGGAGATCATCATGCGACGCTACGAACGCGCCAGCACGTTGCTGACCTCCAACCGCCCGGTCGAAGACTGGGGCAAATTGCTGGGCGATGCCGCCGCGGTCAGTGCCATGCTCGACCGCTTGCTGCACCACGGACACGTGCTCAAGTGTGGCCCTCGAAGTTGGAGAACCAAACTTGATGCGCTGGCGTAGCAATGTGCTCCAGACAAAGACGCCTCGATTCGTGCAACGGACCAACTTCGTGACGCGCGACACTGCGTGGACAACGATAAAGAATGTTGAACATGAAAAGCCTCCCGGCGGGGAGGCTCTTCCTCCAAGCTGCATTTGTCTACTTTTATCAGCTTGACACTAGAATGTTTACTATGTAGCATCGCTACATAGACAAGGGCATCAATGGCTAGTGTTCCAAAATTGTCGTACACCTCGGCAGTTGTCCTCCAGACAATCAGTGCCGGATACAGCTATGGTTTCGACATTATGGAAGTTACAGGCCTGCCGAGCGGTACGGTTTACCCTGCTCTTCGGCGTCTTGAGCAGCAGGAATTGATCAAGTCCAGGTGGGAGACGGAACATACTGCTTATGCAGAGCAGCGGCCCGCCCGCAAGTACTACCAACTCACCCGCCGAGGCAAAGATGCACTCGCTGAGGCGCTTCAGCGATATACGCTCCTTGAGAAACTCGCAAAGGCCGAACGCTGCTAGGGGGTTCCGTGAATGCACGGCGTCTGAGGAAGTTGTTGCGGTGGTGCAACGTCGTCCTACACGTAGCAAGCTGGCTTGTTCCGCACCGGCAGCGGGTCGAATGGCTCCAGGAATGGCAAGGTGAGATCTGGCACTGGGCTCATTTTCTTATCGAATCGGATCGGCTGAACGCGCGCGCCGAGCAAGAACTTCTGGGACATTGCTGGGGATCATTCGTTGACGCACTGTGGCATCGGTTCAATCGGGTCGTTGTTCTGGACTTCGTGCACACGTATCCGCTGACGCCGAGGTTTTGTCTACTTGCCATTCTCTTAGCTGTTTTCGTATTTCTCGCAGCCAGTCCTGTATCGCTTTCCTCGTGGATCTTCAGTCCCCCCGCTTATGTCGATTCGTCCCATCTCTTGATTGTTTCGCTAAATACAAGATCCCACTGGCTGAGACCTGAACTGCTGCGTGAGGGGGCCACGCGCTGGGCACGAAACAATTCGTTGGTTGCGCACGCGGCAACCTATGCGTGGAGACCCAGCGTTGTGCAAGGACCGGCAGGGCGGGAAAGCGTGTTGTTCGCGAGAGTCACACCAGGAATATTTGAATTGCTTGGATCGCATCCCGTTCTCGGCCGAACATTTGAATCAACGGACTCTTCGTGTACGGACTGCGTGGTTTTGAGCAACGCGGTTTGGAAAAGTCAATTCCACGGCAACACCCAGGTAATAGGCCGCTCATTATCTCTCGATAGTCACCAAATGAAGATCGTCGGCGTTCTTCCTGCGCAATTCCGTTTCCCTGGGCTCGATATTGGCTTGTACGGTCCGTTTGGAACGGTGTCCGATCCTTCCCTACTGAGTTTCGAATGGCCGGGCGCTCTGGTTTGCCTGCCCGCGGGGGTAGAGAGCACAGAAGCAAAAAAACAGCTAGAGGCGTACGTAAACCACACCGGCGGCTTATCTTCAAACATAGTGCTGGATGTTCTCTCCTTAAGAGACATCCGGTACCAGTTTTTCGAATCCTGCGCAGCCGTGACTGCGCTTGCCCTCCTGCTCTTGATCTTTTTGAACTGGCGGACTGTTGTGCGCCTCCGTACTACTGGACCACGTCGAACTGTGGGTGGGTCCTTCAGGTGGTGGCTGTTCTTTGCTGTGAAGAACAGCTTGTTGCTGCTCCTGGTTTTAGCGGCTTCTGTGGGCCTCGTGCAGACAACTGTACTTAGATTTCTGAATGCTCAGGAGTATGCGGGTGGGACAGTCATGTGGCTTTTCTTAGTTGGACTGACAGTCGCTCTGACTTGGTCCATTCGTGACCAGTTTTCTCGTTGCCGCACGTGCCTCAGTCGGTTGAGAACCGAGGTAAATCTTGGGAACTCTGTCGGCACATTCTGTGAGCCAAGCGGAGTGGAATTAGTCTGCGATGGAGGCCACGGCATATTGCACCTGCCAGTTATGCAGTTCAGCTGCGTCGATTCCGAGCGCTGGACAGATCTGGATGAGTCGTGGCGAGCAGTGTCAGAACCACAAGCGAGTGTAGCCGTTTACTAGCTCGGCCTGGCTCACCATTCGGGAAGAACGTGAAAAGAGCAATTAGG
>Ga0181539_1000857_pt1 | contig 35764 bp, 34 predicted proteins | sample PEATcosm2014_Bin_46_FD_119767 | JGI IMG/M metagenome (GOLD analysis project Ga0181539, IMG submission 119767) | Peatland microbial communities from MTU Mesocosm Facility, Houghton, MI, USA - PEATcosm2014_Bin23_60_metaG | ecosystem: Environmental > Terrestrial > Soil > Wetlands > Peat | place... | reverse complement strand
TGACGCGGAGCACAAAGCCACCAAGGCGTTTTTCGACGTCGACGGCGAGCACGATCATCCCCCGTGGAAGCGTGTCGCGGCGCGGCGCGCCAGAAACTCCGAGGCGACCAGCGCCGCAAGCGCGAGCACGATCGCGACCAGGACGAGCCGACCCGCCGCCGCGTCGCCGCCGGGGACCTGCGTCAACGTATAGATCGCCGCCGAAATCGTCTGCGTCTCGCCGGGGATATTGGACACGAACGTGATGGTCGCGCCGAATTCGCCGAGCGCGCGGGCGAAGCACAGCAGCACGCCGGCGATGATGCCGGGCAGCGCGAGCGGCAGCGTCACGGTCAAGAACACCAACACAGCATTGGCGCCGAGCGTAGCGGCGGCATCCTCCAGGCGGCGGTCGATCGCTTCGAGCGCCAACCTGATCGGCCGCACCAAAAGCGGAAAACCCATGACGCCGCAGGCAAGCGCCGCGCCGGTCCAGCGAAACGAGAAGACGATGCCGAAATGATCGTAGAGGAATGCGCCGATCGGTCCCCTGCGGCCGAATGTGATGAGCAGGAGATATCCGGTGACGACCGGCGGCAGCACCAGCGGCAGATGAACCACTCCGTCGAGCAGTGTCTTACCCCAGAAATTCTTCCGTGCGAGCAGCCAGCCGATGACGATACCGAACGGCAGCGCCCAAACGGTCGCAACAATCGCTATGCGCAGCGACAGCTCGACTGCGGTCCAGTCGGCAGGGGAAAGGTCAAGCACGGCGCTTCCGACTCTTCATGCGCGAGTTTGAGCCGTGCATCCGTGCGGTGCCGCCGGTTGCGGCACCGCCGAATGGAGCGGCGGATCAAGGCCGGCAATGCTGGACAGAGTGGTTGTCACGAGGTCGGCTTCGCAAGGACGGTAAAGCCGTAGCCGTCGAATATCGTCTTCGCGCCCAGCGAGCGCAGGAACGCCAGATACGGCGTCGCATCGGGCTTGGCGTCGGCCGTCGCCGCCACCGGATAAATGATCGGATCGTGCGAGGACTCCGGAAACACGCCGACGATCTTCACTCCCGGCTCGACCTTGGCGTCGGTCGAATAGACAATGCCGAGCGGCGCCTCGCCGCGCGCGACCAGTATCAAGGCCGCGCGAACATTGCCCGTCATGGCCATCTTCGGCTCGACGGCGGACCAGGCGCCGAGCTTTTGCAAAGCCGCCTTGGCGTAAATACCGACCGGTACGGCGGCGACGTCGCCGGTGGCGATCCGCCCATCGCCCGCGAGCTTGGCGAGGTCGAAGCCCGGCTCGATCGCGACATGGTCGATCTTGGAATCCTTCGGCGCGATCAGAACGAGTTCGTTGCCGAGCAGATTGACACGCGTGTCGTCCTTGACGAGCTTTTTCTGCGAGCCGTAATCCATCCACTTCAGATCGGCGGAAATGAAGATGTCGGCAGGCGCTCCGCCTTCGATCTGCTTCATCAGCGCCGAACTCGCATCATAGCTGGCGACGACCTTGATGCCGGTCTGCTTGGTGAAGGCAGCGTCGACATCGTCCAGGGCGTTTTTCATCGACGCGGCGGCGAACACAGTGATGGATCGGTCCTGCGCCCACGCCGGGTGAGGCAGGGCCGCAAGTGCAAGAGCGGCGGCTAGGGCCGCGATAACGGAGATTTTTTTCAGCACGGCGGTACTCCAATGCGTTAGGCGCGCAAACGATGCGCCCCGGATCGTGCGATCCAAAAGATCAGTAATCGCGGATTCTTGCGACTGGCTTGGAACCGCCGTTCCAACCTGCTCCGGCGCGCGCTCGGCGCGCCGTGCGTCGTTCGAGCACAATAGGCCGCCCGCTCGACGCAGACAAGCGGCGAACCGTTTTCGCGGTCGGCAGCGTATCGCCCGGCGTGCTATCATTTCGGCCGAAATCCAAGGAGGCGGGCCTCTTTGTCGAATTACAAGGCGACCGCACTCCGCCGGTGGAGCATTGTTGGATCCGCCGCTGTCTTTTAGGGGAGTGAGACGTGAACCGTACAGAAGCCATTTCGGGCGACTACGACTACATCATCGTCGGCGCCGGCTCGGCCGGCTGCCTCCTTGCCAACCGGCTATCGGCCGACCCCGACAAGCGGGTCCTGATTTTGGAGGCTGGCGGCCGCGACAATTGGATCTGGTTTCATATCCCCGTCGGTTACCTGTTCGCGATCGGCAATCCCCGTTCCGATTGGTGCTTCAAGACCGAGCCGGAGCCGGGACTGAACGGGCGCAGCGTCAACTATCCCCGCGGCAAGGTGATCGGCGGTTCGTCCGCGATCAACGCCATGATCTATATGCGCGGCCAATCCGCCGACTACGACCATTGGCGCCAGCTCGGGCTCGCCGGCTGGGGCTGGAACGACGTGCTGCCGTTCTTCAAACGGCATGAAAACCACTTCCTCGGCGAAAGCGCGGTCCATGCCGTGGGCGGCGAATGGAACATCGAGGCGCCGCGGGTCCGTTGGGATTTGTTGGACGCGTTCCGCGCCGCCGCCGGACAGGCCGGCATCAAATCCATTTCCGATTTCAATTGCGGCGACAACGAAGGCTGCGGCGCCTTTCATGTGAATCAGAAGCGCGGCCGGCGTGTCTCCACCGCGAGCGCCTTCCTCAAGCCGGCGCTTCATCGCGCCAATTTACGGCTCGAAACCGGTTGTCTGGTCGAAGGTCTCGTGCTCGACGGTCGGCGCGCAGCCGGCGTGCGCTGGCGGCAGGATGGCGCGGCCAACGGCGCAACGCGCAGCGCCCGTTGCCGCGGCGAAGTCGTGCTTGCCGCCGGATCGATCGGCTCGCCGCAAATCCTGCTGCTTTCCGGGATCGGACCGGCAGAACATCTGCGCGAACATGGTATCCCGATAGTGCTGGACCGGCCCGGCGTCGGCTCGAACCTGCACGATCATCTGCAGTTGCGGCTCATCTACAAGGTCGATGGCATCGCCACGCTCAACGAGACCTATCATTCGCGGTTCGGCGCCGCGCGCATGGTGGCGCAATATGCGCTGTTCCGGCGCGGTCCGCTGACCATGGCGCCGTCGCAGCTCGGCCTGTTCACCCGTTCCGATCCCGATCAGGAACGCGCCAATCTCGAATATCACATACAACCGCTGTCGCTCGACCGGTTCGGCGAGCCGTTGCACAAATTCCCCGCCTTCACCGCGAGCGTCTGCAATCTGCGGCCGACGAGCCGCGGATCGCTGCGGCTACGGTCCCGCGATCCCGCCGCCGCACCGGCCATCAAGCCGAATTATCTCGCGACCGACGAAGACCGCCACATCGCGGCGTGCGCCATCCGCCTGACCCGGCACATCGCGGCACAACCGGCCTTGGCGCCGTTCCACCCCGACGAATATCTGCCGGGGCCGTCGGCGGCCAACGATAGCGAAGCGGCTTTGGTGAAGGCTGCGGGCGATATCGGCACCACCATTTTCCATCCGGTCGGCACCGCGAAGATGGGGCTTGCCAGCGACCCGCTGACCGTCGTCGACGATCGTCTTCGCGTCGCCGGCATCGAGCGGCTGCGCGTCATCGATGCTTCCGTGATGCCCGCGATCACCTCCGGCAACACCGCCGCTCCCACCATGATGATCGCCGAAAAAGGCGCCGCCATGCTGCGTGAAGACGCCAAGGGCCGGCCGTCGTGAACGCGGCCCTACGCGCCAAGGCGATCCTGTTCGATCCGGCCGCCGAATGGCAACGCATCGAGCAAGAAAACGGCGATCCGGCCTTTATCTTGAGTCATTACGTCGCGGTGCTGGCCCTCATTCCGGCCGTGTTCAGCTTCGTCGGCGCGAGTGTCGTCGGCGTCGTCGTTGCCGGCGGCGAAACGCTGCGGGCGCCGATCTTCAACGGCCTGTTCGGCGCGATTTTCGGTTACGTGACGACCTGCGCAACCGTTCTGATGCTGGCGCTGATCGTCGACCTGGTCGCGCCCTTGTTCGGTGGGCGCCGCGATTTCGACAGCGCCTTCAAGCTTGCGGTTTATTCCTTCACGCCGGTCTGGCTCGCGGGAGTCTTTCTGGTGCTGCCCGGATTGCGTTTTCTCGTCTGCACCGGCTTTTACGGCGCCTATCTGGTGTGGCTCGGCGTGCCGCGAATGACAAAATCGCCGATGCGGCGGTCGCAAGGCTTCACGGCACTGATCGTGATGTGCGCCTTCGTGCTCAGCTACATCGCCGCCATGGCGCAGCACGCCGTATTCGGTACACCCGGAATCTAGCTCAGGGCGCGTCCACGATCTGCTTACAGGCCGCGGGCAGGCCGGCGAGCGTCAGCCCCGGCTTGGGCTTCGGCGGCACGAGCGGCGGCGTCGGGTGCAGGGTGGATTCCTTGAACCAGAAATCGAGCTCGTGGCCGCAGCCGTCGCCGGCGTCCGGCGGCGGTTGCGGCTTGCAATCGGGACTGTCCGCAGGACAGCCGATGCGGACGTGGAAGTGTTCGGCGTGACCCCACCATGGCCGGACCTTGGACAGCCATCCGTGATCCGTTCCGGCTTCGCGGCATATCGCCTTTTTGATCGCCGCGTTGACGAAGATGCGCGTCACCGCCGGGTCCTCGGCCGCGACGCGAATAAGGTCGGTGCGGCTTTGCGTCCAGACTTTGGGATCGACGTCGAGGCGGTCGGCGGCGACCATGTCGGCGGCGGACGCGAATTCGCGCTCCTCGCGGGTCTGGACGTGGTCGGGCATCGGCGTAAACCAGATATCGGCGTCAAGGCCGACTTGATGGCTGGCATGGCCGCTGACCATCGGACCGCCGCGCGGCTGCGACATGTCGCCGACCAGGAGTCCGTTCCAGCCGACCTTCTTGCCGTTGAGGCCGAACCGCTCGAGGAACGCGATGAGGTTCGGGTTGCCCCAGTTGCGATTGCGCGACAACCGCATCACCTGCCAGGCGGGCCCGTCGATCGGCAGCGGAGCGGCGCCGGCGAGGCAGCCGTCGGCATAAAAACCGATCGAACGAGGCAGCCCCAGAAACGGTGTCGGCTTGCGCGCGAACAACTCCTTGGCGGGAGTGGACGGCGAATCTGGATTGGCCAGCGGCGGCAGCGGCGCCGGATTGAGCGTGCCCGGCGGCGTCGGATCGAGCGTGTCGGTAGTCTGCGCCAGTGCCGGAGCCTGCCCGGCCAGCATGAGGACCAACAGCAAGCGCAGCGGGGCGAGCATCATCGATCCTCTCCGGTCATCGACTGCGCCCCCTGCGCCCCCTTCGCCCGATACGCTACCGCGCGTGCCCGACGGCGATACGCTGCCGCGAGTCGCTCGCTCTGTCCAGTTACGAAGAGGTCTGCAGTGTCGCCGTCGAGACCCAACAACCGCCGCTCGGTCTCGGGCTGCGGCTCGACGGTGCCGTCGAATAGAATGTGGCCGACGGTCAAGCCGCGCGCCGCAACGGCGCGCGCGATCAAGAGGCAGCGGTGGCAATCGAGCGGATCGCGTTCCGCGCACATCATGCAAACGCGACCTCGCACCGCATCGGCGCACAGCCGCTGGAGTCCGGCCTCGAATTCCGGCTGGCGCGCCATTGCCGCGTAATCGGCAATGCCGTCGCGATAGAGTGCCGCGTTGCCCGGCCGGCCGCCGAGCGTATCGCCATAGGGCAGATAGGAGAGACCTTCCTGCGCCAGGAGAACCTCCAAATTCTTACGCGAAAACCATGGCTGAAACCGCGAGACCGGCATCGAGCGCACGTCGGCAATGGCGTTAGCGCCGGCCGCACGCAGCATCGCCAAGAAGCGCGCGGCCGGAAGACTGGAATGGCCTATACTGAACAGGTCGAACGATGCCATTTCGTGATCTCGAGGTTGTCCGGCATCTTTACAAGGTCCGCGTGGTGACGCAGTGATTCGCAGGGCAGTGAGGTAGCCGGACGGGGGGTGTCGAATGTGTCGCTTGTCATGGGTGCGCCTGTTTTACGTCCTTGCCGCGCTGGGCTTCTCCGTTCTGTACCTGGGGGACCGCGCCGACGCCTCCGTCACGGTCCATATCGACCGCTCCACGCAGAAAATGTCGGTCATCGTCGACGGCGAGCCCCGTTACACATGGCGGGTTTCGACTGCCCGGCGCGGCTACGTCACGCCGCCCGGGACTTATCATCCCGAAATGCTGGCGCGACGATGGTTCTCGCGCAAATATTACAATTCGCCGATGCCGCACGCGATCTTTTTTCACGGTGGTTACGCTATTCACGGCACCTACGAGATTTCACGGTTAGGTGGTCCGGCATCCCACGGCTGCGTGCGGCTCGATCCCGGAAATGCCGCCATATTGTTCGGCCTGGTCGAACGCGAAGGCGTGGGCAAGACCACGATCGTGGTACACTGAAGGTAAAGTCGACGCACTGTCATGGCCGGGCGCTAGGCGCTCTGATCGATGACTTGCTGCAAGGCGCGCGACAATTGCGTGGCGCGGAACGGCTTCGCCAATAAGTGAATGCGTTGCCCTTGTTCGTCGCGGTCGCCGCCGGGGTATCCCGATATCAGCAGCACACGAAGTTTCGGCCAGCGCTGGCAAGCCAGCCTCGCCAATTCGCGCCCGTCGATCGGGCCTGGCATGACGATGTCGCTGACCAGGACGTCGATTTTGTCCTGTTCCAAGAGTGGCAGGGCGGCCGCAGCGTTTTCGGCCTCGATCACGCGGCAGCCGAGCCTGCGCAACTGAGCCACCGTGACCAGGCGCACGGCGGCGTCGTCCTCGACCACGAGGACAGTCTTGCCGGTCATTTGCGGCTGCGCCGGGCTATGCTCTTGAGGCTCAGGCTCTAGACACTTAGGCTCCTGACTTCTCGCACGCGGCAAGTAAATGCGAAAGGTTGTCGCGCCGCCCGTACTTTCGACGGCGACGTGGCCGCCGGATTGTTTCACGAAGCCATAGATCATGCTCAAGCCAAGACCGCTGCCTTTACCCACTTCCTTGGTGGTGAAGAACGGCTCGAAAATATGCGGCAGCATATCGGCAGGAATGCCGATACCGGTGTCCTCCGCCGCGATGACCGCGTAATCGCCGGGTGGCAGTTCGGGCGCACGCGAAGCGTCGTCGCCGGCGAGCCGGCAATTGGCTGTGCGTATCGTCAATCGCCCGCCGTTCGGCATGGCGTCGCGCGCGTTGGTGGCGAGATTGACCAGCGCGGTTTCGAGTTGCGTCCGATCGACGTAAACCGGCCAAACATCGGCGCCAAGAGCGTTTTCGACGCGGATTTGCTCGCCAAGCGTGCGGCCGAGCAGGCAGGCGAGATCGGTGACCAGAGCGTTCAGATCCACGAGTTGCGGCCGCAGCGGCTGGCGCCGCGAGAACGCGAGCAGGTACTGCGTCAGTTGCGCGCCGCGTTCGGCGGCCGCCAGCGCGACAGCCGCCAGCTCGCGCACCGGCGGACCCTGGGACGGCTCGTTGATAAGCATTTCGAGGTTGCCGATAACCACGGTCAGTAAGTTGTTGAAGTCATGCGCCACGCCGCCGGTCAATTGGCCGATAGCTTCCATCTTCTGCGCCTGCCGCAGCATCGCTTCGATCCGCTCGCGTTCGCTGATGTCGATGACGTTGGACATGCGATAGCGGACATTGCCATCGATCTCCCGCACGCTCGTCAGGCAGACCTGTACCGGAAACAGCGAACCGTCCTTGCGGCGAAAGACGGTATTGAACATGACCTTGCCGACGGCATCCGCGGTCGCCAGCAGGCCGGCACGCCGCGGACGCTCATCGACGCAATAGGCGTCGACGATCGGGGTGCCCAGCAATTCCTCGACTGTCATGCCGCGCATGGCGGCGTAGGCGGGGTTGGCAAAACGGATCGTGCCGTTGGCGGGATCGCCGATGATCATGCCGAACGCCGCATTGGCGAAGGCGTCGGCCAATTGGCGACGTTCCGCGTCTGCCGCCACGCGCTCGGTCACGTTCTCCAGAAACAGGACGATGCCGCCGATCCTGTCGGCGCTACTCCTCCAGGGCTCGATCGACCACCGGTGCCATTCGGTCGTACCGTCGGCCCGAAGAAATACGTCGGCTTCGCTGCTCGCGCTGTCGCCGCCCAGACAGCGGCGGTGGATTTCGCGCCAGCGCTCCGGAATTTCAGGGAAAATTTCGTAGTGGCTACGGCCCAGAATATGCGGATCGCGAAGTTTGAGACTTTCCAGGTAGCGGCGGTTGACGGCGAGGTAGCGCATGTCGGTATCGAACATGGCGACAGCCGCCGGCGCGGCTTCGACGCACAGACGCCAAAGTTCGGCAGCCGGAAGGTTCAAAAGGTCTTCGTCGCGCTCCTGTTCGAAGGTCATCTGATCACGTAGGTCCGCAGGCCGCTCGCCAGCTAGCCGATCGCTACCGGTTGGTGAAAGCTGGAATAGGACGAGGGTGCTTAGAAAATCGTGATATGCCAGGGGCCGGTCATGTTGATCTGGATCAATATTCTACCCGAGTCCGACTGGCCCCCAGAATACCCGCCCATTGTAATAGTGGGCCGCCCCTAAATCCACATCCTATATGTAAAATACATCGTTGTTGCCACGACGGGCGACTGTGACAAATCATCTGCAACTCGTTAGCAGAAAACCGCAGGTCGTGGATCAACTTGATCGAGGCTCACACATCCACCTTCAGCGCGGCGATGAACGCCTCCTGCGGGATGTCGACCTTGCCGAACTGGCGCATCTTCTTTTTGCCCTCTTTCTGCTTCTCGAGGAGCTTGCGCTTGCGCGTCACGTCGCCGCCGTAGCATTTCGCCGTGACGTCCTTGCGGAAGGCGCGCACGGTTTCGCGGGCGATGATCTTGCCGCCGATCGCGGCCTGGATCGGCACCTGGAACATGTGCGGCGGGATGAGTTCCTTGAGCTTCTCGGCCATGGCGCGGCCGCGGCTTTCGGCGCGGGTCCGATGCACCAGCATGGCGAGCGCGTCGACCGGCTCGGCGTTGACCAGCATCTGCAGCTTGACCAAGTCCGCCGGCTTGTAATCGGTCAGGTGATAGTCGAACGAGGCGTAACCGCGCGACACCGATTTCAGCCGGTCGTAGAAATCGAACACCACTTCGTTGAGCGGCAAGCTGTATTTCACCAAGGCGCGGTTGCCCACGTATGTGAGCTCTTTTTGCTCGCCGCGGCGGTCCTGGCACAGTTTGAGCACGGCGCCGAGATATTCGTCGGGCGTGAGGATCGTCGCCTCGATCCAGGGCTCCTGCATTTCCTCGATGTGGTTCGGATCCGGCATGTCGACCGGATTGTGGATTTCCAATTGCTGGCCATTGCGCAGCTTGATCTTGTAGATCACCGACGGCGCGGTCGCGATCAGATTGAGATTGAACTCGCGCTCGAGCCGCTCCTGGATGATTTCGAGGTGCAACAGGCCGAGAAAGCCGCAGCGGAAGCCGAAACCGAGCGCGGCCGAGGTTTCCATCTCGTAGGAAAAGCTGGCGTCGTTGAGCCGGAGCCTGCCCATGGCGGCGCGCAGGGCTTCGAAATCCGCCGCGTCGACCGGAAACAATCCGCAAAACACCACCGGAATGGCGGGACGGAAACCGGGCAGCGGCGCGGCCACGGGCTTCCTTTCGTCGGTGATGGTGTCGCCGACGCGGGTGTCGGCCACTTCCTTGATCGAGGCGGTGAGGAAGCCGATCTCGCCCGGGCCGAGCTCATCGAGTTCGACGCGCTTCGGGGTGAAGACGCCGACGCGGTCCACCTCGTAGGTGGCGCCGGTGCCCATCATCAGGATGCGCTGGCCCTTCTTCATCACGCCGTCGACGACGCGGAACAAAACGACGACGCCGAGATAAGCGTCGTACCAGCTGTCGACCAACAGCGCCTTGAGCGTCGCCGAGCGATCGCCCTTCGGCGGCGGCAGCCGCTGCACGATCGCCTCCAGCACCTCCGCCACGTTCAGCCCGGTCTTGGCCGAGATCAGGATCGCGTCGGAGGCATCCAGTCCGATCACATCCTCGATCTGCTGTTTGACCTTGTCCGGCTCGGCCGCCGGCAGATCGACCTTGTTGAGGACGGGTACGATTTCGTGGTTGTTGTCGAGCGCCTGATAAACATTGGCGAGGGTCTGCGCCTCCACGCCTTGCGAGGCGTCGACGACGAGCAACGAGCCTTCGCAGGCGGCGAGCGAGCGGTTGACCTCGTAGGCGAAGTCGACGTGGCCCGGCGTGTCGATCAGGTTGAGGACGTAATCCTTGCCGTCACGCGCGCGGTATTTCAGCCGAACCGTCTGCGCCTTGATCGTGATGCCGCGCTCGCGCTCGATATCCATCGAATCGAGCACCTGCTCCACCATTTCCCGCGCTTCGAGGCCGCCGGTCAGCTGAATCAGCCGATCCGCAAGGGTCGATTTGCCGTGATCGATGTGGGCGATGATCGAGAAATTACGGATGTTTTCGATTGCGACCGCGCTCATCCGGCGCAGATAACATTCGTACCCGCAAGCGGCAAGCCGGGACTGATGCGACGCCATAGCGCCGTCGAACTATACCCTTTGGCATTGGCTCGGCCGTGCCGGCGGTGCTATTCAGGTCGCGGCGGCGACGGTTCTTGCTGATGAAACCTGCTGATTTTGGCCGATTAGCGCAAAGCGCGCTCGAGCGGCTGTTCGACGCTTTGATCGACCCGGCGCGCCGTGAGCGAACCATGGCGCTCGTGCTCTGCGGCTATGCCGCCGTGTGGACGCTTTACGGCGTCATCGCCAAGGGCAGCCAGGACATTCACTTCGATATGGGCGAGATGGTGGCCTGGTCGCACGAGATCAGCCTCGGCACGCCCAAACATCCGCCGCTCGGAGCTTGGCTGGTCCGCGTCTGGTTCGCCGTCATGCCGACCCAGGCCTGGGCCTACTATCTCCTCGCCGTGCTGCTCGCAACCATTGCGCTGTGGATCGCCTGGCAGATCGCCGGCCGCTATCTCAGCCCCGACAAACGGGTCGTCGGCATCGCGCTCCTGACCTTGGTGCCGTTCTATAATTTCCATGCCCTGAAATTCAACGCCAATACCGTGCTCATTCCGTTTTGGGCGGCGACGACGTGGTGGTTCCTGCGTTCGTTCGAAACCCGCAGGGCCGGCGCGGCGGCATTGGCGGGGCTCGGCGCGGCAGCGGCCATGCTCGGCAAATACTGGTCGATCTTTTTGCTCGTCGGCCTTGGCCTCGCCGCGCTCATCGACCCGCGGCGCCGCGCTTATTTCCGCTCACCGGCGCCCTGGGTGACGATCGGAGTGGGCGCCGTGCCTATCCTGCCGCATATCGCGTGGGTTGCGGAACACCACTTCGCTCCATTCAACTACGCCATGGCTGCTCACCCCACGAACCTGCTCATGGCAGCGGAATCCGCGATTGCCTTCCTGGTCGGCATCTGGGCCTTCATCGCGGCACCCTTGGTTTTGGGTCTGCTCGCCATGCGGCCGAACGTGACGGCGATCGTCGACGCTTTATGGCCGCCAAGCGGCGATCGTCGCACCATCCTCATTGCATTTGTCACGCCGCTCCTGCTCGCCGTGATCACCGCGGTCCTGCTGGAGGCCCAGATCGGCTCGCTGTGGACCATGTCGGCGATGACGCTGTTGCCGGTCGTGCAGTTCTCTACGCCGCTGGCGTCCGTCAGCCGCACGGCCGCGGTGCGCCTGCTCGCGCTGGCTGTGGTCTATCCCATTGTCATGGCGGCCCTGTCGCCGGCGATCGCTATCGTCATTCACCGCGAAGGTGTGCCCAATTACGGCAGCCAATATCGCCTTATCGCGGAGCAAGTCGAAACCGCATGGCGGGCACGCACGGCGGCCCTGCTGCGCGTGATCGGCAGCGAAACCATGATCGTCAATGGCATCGTATTTTATTTGGCGAGCAATCCGTCCACCTTCGACATTTTGTCGCCGGACCAAACACCATGGGTCGACGCAAGCCGCATCAAACGCGAGGGTATTGCAATCGTCTGTCCGATCCGGGATGCGTCATGCGTAAATGCCATGGACGTCTATGCCGAACGCAATCCTGGGGCGGAGTTCAAAGCCGTCAAGCTCGCTCGCCTCTATTTCGGCTCCTTCGACACGCCTGTGCGCTACGAAATCCTGACGATATTACCGCAAACGCAGTGATCGGCAGTCACCGCTGCCGCCAGACCAGTGCGGCGCTGACCACGAAGTTCCATACCGTGCCGATCAAGGCGCCGCCGAGTCCCGCTATCCACCACGCACTGTCATAATCGTAAATCCAGGTTGCAATGCCCACGTTGGAGATGGCCCCGACGGCGCAGATCAGTTGAAACCGGATCAGTCCGATGACGAAACGCCAGCCGACCAGCCGTTGATCGCGGTAAGTGAACAGATTGTTGAAGACGAAATTCCAGGTAATGGCGGCGATGGTGGCGAGTGCTTGCGCCGTACCGAACGGGCGGCCTGCCGCCAACACCGCCGCCAAGATGCTCAAATGAGCGCCGAGCCCGGTCAAGCCGACCAGGCAGAACAGCACGAAACGCGGCGAGATCACGTCGTTCGTCAGCTTCGCCGCCAAAAGGGCGGCGAAATCGAGCGCAACCTTGCTGTCGAGCTTGCTTTGGCCGTGCCTGCGTTCGCGGAACGTCGACGGCAGTTCGAGCGTGCGCAAGCGGCCGCGCGCGGTCGCCAACAAGTCGAGCAGGATTTTGAAGCCCTGCGACGAGATCGTCGGCGCAAACGCCTCGAATGCGTCGCGGCGAACCATGAAATAGCCGCTCATCGGATCGGAGAGTTCGATACCGAGCACCAGCCGTGTCAGTGCATTGGACCAGCGGCTGATGCGCGAGCGCGCCGGCGACAGGCCCGCCGCCGAACCGCCATCGAGATAGCGGCTGGCGACGACGACGTCGGCATCCCCGGCACGCAGATGCCCAAGCATGGCGACGAGCAGTGTCTCGTCATGCTGCAAGTCGGCGTCGATCACGGCGACATAGCGGGCCTGGCTCGCCAACATACCCTCGAGGCAGGCCCCGGCCAGTCCGCGGCGGCCGATGCGGCGGATACAGCGGACGCGGTTATCGGTCTCGCCGATCCCGCGCGCCACGGCGGCGCTACCGTCGGGAGAATTGTCGTCGACGAACACGACTTCCCAATCGTAGCCCGACAGAACGCGTGAAAGTTGCTCGACCAGGATCGGGATGTTGGCCCGCTCGTTGAACGTCGGCACAACGATGGACAGTTCAGGCGCCGGCCGCAACCCCGCGGCGCCCAGGTTGGCGCCCAGGTCGACGCCCAGGTCGGCAACCGCGTGCGTCGCGGCCGAGTCCGCCGCTACAAGCTGATTCGAGGCCGCCTCGAACGCCGTCATCCGCCAGTCGGTCCGCTGCACTTATTGCTTTATCCGCCGGCCCACGCTACCCAACTTGCCGGCCCACGGATAGCCGCCTAGACGAGATCAAAATGAGTACGATGTCACGACAATCCTGGTTATCCCTCACGTGACCGCCGCGATCTCGTCAAGAAATCTTTGGCGCTACGGACCCTGGCTTCTCATCTTCCTTGCCACGGGCGCCTATTATCTGCGGTTCGTCAAAGACCCCGTCGGTATGGAAATGTACCCGCAGGCAGCCTACTGCCTGCTGCACGGGGAAATGCTGCAAAGCTGCGATAACGGCTTCACCTACCCGCCGATCTTCGCATTCCTCATGCTGCCGCTGGAGCCGTTGCCGCTATGGCTGCGCGATCTCATCTGGTACCTCGTCACTGTCGGCGCCACGATCGGCTCGTTCAAACTGGCGGAAACGCTGGCGCGCAATGCGCTTGCGGTGCCGCTCGACGCGGTCGAACTGGCTTGGCTGCGGGTCCTGGCGCTCCTTTTGAGCTCGAAGCTCATCCTCGCCGTATTTGAAAACCAGGCCTATGACGCGTTGGTCTTATTCGTTCTCCTGCTGGGGCTTGCCGCGCTCGTAAGCGGCCGGGACTATTGGGCCGGTGCCGGCCTCGCCTTGGCCGCGGCGCTGAAGGCCACTCCGCTGATCTTTCTGCCCTATCTCTTGTGGCGACGGCATTTCGCCGCGGCGGCTGCGTTTTGCGTCGTGTTCATCGTTGCGTCCTTCCTGCCCGATATGTTCTTCACGCCGATCGGTTCCGCCCACGGCTATTTCGTAAACTGGCTGCGCGAAGTGGCCGGTGCCTCGCTCGGGGTCGACCCGGCAAGCGCCAAATTCGCGTTTTGGACCGGCGCCAATATCATGAACCACTCGCTGCACGGCGCGGTGTCGCTGAATATCGACGAAGGCACGCAGCACGCGCTTCACAGCGCGGCGCTCTATTCGATCGACGCCGCATTTATCGTCGTTGTCGGGACACTGATCGCTGTGTCGCCGCGGCGGCGCGAATCCATCGCATTCGACGGTTCGCTCCTCCTCATCAGCATGCTGATGCTGTCGCCGATGACCAGCCGCTCCCATTATGTGGCGATGATATTGCCCTATATGACGCTGATCGCGCTCGGCTTCCGCGATAGTCGCACGATCAATCTCGGGCGGGCGGTGCTGGCATTCAGCTTCGCGCTGGTCACGCTCAGCGGCAACGATCTCGTCGGCCAGACCGCGACGGTGTGGGCCTACCGCCACAGTCTTATGGTTTTGGGTACGCTGGTGCTGTTGATCTATTTCGCGGCGCTGACGATCGGGCGCAACCGGCAAGCAGGCTTCGCCGCGCTGCCGGTCGGCGTCGACGCCGCATTGGACGCCGGCGCGACCAGCCCCGCGGAATGACGCCAGAGCAGGATGACTTTTCTTCGAAACGTCACCCCGCTCCGGCCGTTTGTTTGAGCATGTCCATTTCGCAAAACCGGCATGCCACCCTCGGATCAAGTCCGAGGGCAGGCATTTTGCGGGACATGCTGTAGCTCAATAGCGGTACTGATCCGACTTATACGGACCGCTCACCGGGACGTTGATGTAGGTCGATTGCTTGTCGGAGAGCTTGGTCAGTCTGACGCCGATCTTGTCGAGATGCAGCCGCGCCACTTTCTCGTCGAGCTGCTTCGGCAGCGTATAGACCTTGTTCTGGTACTTGCCCGGATTAGTCCATAACTCGATCTGCGCCAGCGTCTGGTTGGTGAACGAGGACGACATCACGAAGCTCGGATGGCCCATGGCATTGCCGAGATTGACCAGGCGGCCTTCCGACAGAAGAATGATGCGGTGGCGGTCGGGGAATTCGATTTCGTCGACCTGCGGCTTGACGTTCACCCATTTCAGGTTCTTCAGCGCCGCGACCTGAATTTCGCTGTCGAAGTGGCCGATATTGCAGACTACGGCGCGGTCCTTCATCTTGCGCATGTGCTCGATGGTGATGACGTCGACATTGCCGGTCGCGGTAACGAAAATGTCGGCGCGCGAGGCCGCGTCCTCCATGGTGGTGACTTCGTAGCCTTCCATCGCCGCCTGCAATGCGCAGATCGGATCGATCTCCGAGACCATGACGCGGCAGCCGGCCTGGCGCAGCGACGCCGCCGAACCTTTGCCGACATCGCCGAAACCGGCGACCATCGCCACCTTGCCGGCCATCATCACGTCGGTGCCGCGGCGGATACCGTCGACCAGCGATTCGCGGCAGCCATAGAGATTGTCGAATTTCGATTTGGTGACGCTGTCATTGACGTTGATGGCGGGGAACAGCAGGCGGCCTTCCTTCTCCATCTGATAGAGCCGGTGCACGCCGGTCGTGGTCTCTTCGGTGACGCCCTTGATGGCCTTGGCCGTTGCCGAGTACCAGCCTGGCTTGTCTTTCAGGCGCTGCTTGATCGCCGCGAACAGCACTTCCTCTTCTTCGTTGCTCGGCTTGGCAATCACCGATGCATTGCTCTCGGCCTGCAGGCCGAGATGCATGAGCAGCGTGGCGTCGCCGCCGTCGTCGAGGATCATGTTCGGACCGCTGCCGTTCGACCATTCGAAAATGCGGTGGGTGTAGTCCCAGTATTCCTCGAGCGACTCGCCCTTGACCGCGAAGACCGGCGTGCCGCCGGCGGCGATCGCCGCCGCCGCATGATCCTGAGTCGAGTAGATATTGCAGGAGGCCCAGCGCACGTCGGCGCCGAGGGCTCTCAGCGTCTCGATCAGCACCGCGGTCTGGATCGTCATATGCAGCGAGCCGGCGATGCGCGCGCCGCGCAGCGGCTGCCGCGGGCCGAACTCCTCGCGGGTCGCCATCAGGCCGGGCATTTCGGTATCGGCGATGGCGATTTCCTTGCGGCCCCATTCGGCGAGGCCGATGTCCTTGACCACATAATCGGCGGACGCGGTGGGTGACGTGCTTTTGGGGTGGCTGGACGTGTTCATAACGGTCCTTCGGGGGCTTGTGGGGCGCGTGAGGCCGGCCGATCGGCCGGCTAAGGTGACGCGGCTATAGCAGGCCGGCAGCGTGCCGGCAATAAACACATAAAGATACCTTTATGTCGGTAGTTTGAACCACTCTGCCGATCCGGCCTTTTACCGCCATGGACCGAAACCCCGAATAACGGCCGGAATTGCGGTGCCAGCTCGCTGCGGCCCAGGCCGAATGCACGCGGTGCCGGCCTTATCGGAAGGCCATGCATCGTCACCGTGCATCCGTCCGCGCTATTGCGCATCGAGAACGACGCCGACAAGCGCGCGGCCTATGACGAATTCGTCGCCGATCTGAAGGCCGCGGCGGAAGGACCGAAATAGGGCTGAGCTAGCTCTTCGGTAGCTCGGCACCCGGACGCGGCGCCTGTCTCACCACCCCGGCCTGGGTCAATGCCGCGGCGATCTGCTGCATGCGGTTAATCAAATCAACGGCCGCCGCCGGTGGCAGAACGAGACGGCAGGCTGGGTAGCGCCGGCCGGTGATCGGCGCATTCGGTTTGACATCGTCGAAGCGGGTGACGCCGAATTCGATGCGCAATGTCTGGCCATCGAAAATCAGGCCGTTGATCGAATCGGCGAAGGTCTCTTCCATATCGGCGCGATCGAGATAACGGACGGTGGCCTGCGGGCGCTCGGCCGGAGCGGCTGCGGTCGCGGCCGGCGCAGCAGCGCCCGGTGAAGTAGCTTTGGAAGACGTCGGTTCGGGACTCATCTCTTGTCTCTCCTCGGGTCGATTCTGTGGGGGCGATGAACTATCCGGCTGCGGCGTGGCCGCCTCCCTTGTCCCCCATGGCCAGCGTCGTTTGCTCATGGCTAACAGCCAATCCTAAAATGGCGGCGAACTCAGTCTGCCTCGCCAAATCGCGATTCGATAAGGGTCGCCAAGGCATCGACGACCTCGGCGGCCTCCCGGCCGGTCGCCTCGACAGTGATCGAGGTTCCCGGCGCCGCCGCCAGCATCATCAGCCCCATGATCGAAGTGCCGCCGACGCTCTCGCCACAACGCTTCACGCGCACGTCGGCGTCGAATTTTTCGACGGTCTGTACGAATTTGGCGGAAGCCCGCGCATGCAGGCCCTTTTTGTTACAGATGGCGAAAATCCGGACTACGGCGCCATCGGCCGTCGGCTCACTGTCGCTGATATGGGCCGCTTCATTCATTTGCCGCTGAGCACCCGGCTGGCGATGGTGACGTATTTTCGCCCCGCCTCTTGGGCGGCGGCGACGGCTTCCGCAAGCGGGCATTCGTCGCGCACCTTGGCGAGCTTGACGAGCATCGGCAGATTGATGCCGGCAAGCACTTCGACCTTGGGCCGGCTCATGACCGAGATCGCCAGGTTCGAGGGCGTGCCGCCGAACATGTCGGTCAAAATCGCGACGCCGTCGCCGGTATCGACCCGGCGCACCGCTTCGATGATGTCCTTGCGGCGCTCCTCGACGTCGTCGTCGGGGCCGATGGTGACCGCCTCGATTTGGCCCTGCGGCCCCACGACATGCTCCAAGGCCGCGCGGAACTCGACAGCAAGCCGCCCGTGGGTGACAAGCACTAAACCGATCATGGAACTCCCCGCGGGCGCGTCCCGGGTGCACCGCACGAAAGGGTGCTCATCATGACCATCCGAAGCCTCGGCGCAAGAGGCATTCGGGGCATATTCCGAGCGTTGCTGCATTGCAGTGGGGAAGGCCGCCCAGGCTCCGATGCCGCGACGGCAGTCTTGGACCAATATGGTTAATCAATTGCCAATCAAACCCGCGAGCACTCATCGACGCTCAGCAACCTCGCAAGAGCTCAAATTCCATACCCGCACTGGGTAAGGTGAGGAGTGCAAGCACCGGCGGCAAGGCCGCGGCGCCTGTCGCGACGCCGAGTCGCGGTAAACTTATACCTTCGACCACGACCTGCCGACTTTCCGGCAGCCGCTCCGCGTCGGCATCGGCAAGGTCGACGACGAGGCCGACCACGGCGCATGGCTCGTAATCAAGCCGCAGAATGCCGGCGCCCCGCAGCTCGATCAGGCCGGCGAGCGCCGCCGCCGGGCGCACCAGAAGCCGTCCGCCGGCGCTTTCGAGCAGAACGCGATCATCACCCACCAGCCGCCCGAAAAGCCGCCGCTCGGCGGCGGCGGCGATGAGGTCGAGCACAAGCTGCGATTTGCCGGCACCGGACGGACCGCGGATCAACACCGCGCGAGCGCCGACCAGAACCGCCGAAGCATGGACCGTCGCCGACATAGCGGATTTCACTCACATGGCCGGCAGCCGCACGATGAAACGTGCGCCGAGCACCTTTGGCGTGCCATCCGGTTCCAGACCGCCGGTCCTGTTCTCGACCCAGATGGTGCCACCATGCGCATCGACGATCTGCTTGGAAATCGACAGGCCGAGGCCCGAGTTCTGGCCGAAGCCCTGGTGCGGCCGATCGGTGTAGAAGCGCTCGAATATCTTCTCGAGCGCATCGGGCCGCACGCCGGGCCCGTCGTCATCGACGAGAATTTCGACCTGGTTGCGCAGCCGCCGACAGGTTAGCCGCACCGTGCCGCCCGGCGGCGAGAACGAGCGTGCGTTCTCGATCAGATTGTCGACGACCTGGCCGAGGCGCGAATCGTGGCCCGGTACCTGGAAGGCCCGGGCGCCGCCGCCTTCGAACCGCAGAGTGACCTTGACGCCATCGTCGCGCTTGACCTCGTTCGCCACCGCGACCAGCGTCGCGAGGAGCTTCGCGAAGTCGACCGGCGCCGCCTCTTGGCGCTGCAATTCGGCGTCCAGCCGGCTGGCGTCGGATATGTCGGAGATCAGCCGATCGAGCCTTCGTACGTCGTGCTGAATGATGTTGAGGAGCCGCCCCCGGCTTTCCTCGGTCTTGGCGACCGGCAATGTCTCCACCGCGGAACGCAAGGATGTCAGGGGGTTCTTCAGTTCATGCGCGACATCGGCGGCAAAGCTCTCGATCGCCTCGATGCGGCTATAGAGCGCGCTCGTCATGTCGCGCAGCGTGCCGGAAAGGTGGCCGATCTCGTCGCGCCGGCGGGTGAAGTCGGGGATTTCCACGCGCGAGCGGATACGCCGACGCACACTTTCGGCGGCATCCGCAAGCCGCCGTACCGGTTCGGCGATGGTGCCGGCGAGCAGGATCGAAAGCACCACCATAACCGCGGCGGCGACCAGGAATACTTTTATGATCGCGAGCCGCTCGGCCTCCACCATATCGTCGATGTCGGCGCCTTGGGTTGACAGCATCAGCGCCCCGCGCACGGCGCGGAAGCGCTGCACCGGCACCGCGACCGAAACGATGACGTCGCCACGCTCGCTGATGCGCACAATGCTCGCATCCTGGCCGTTCAGCGCCTGTGCCACCTCCGAATAGCCGGTGCCGTTGTCGGCGCCGAGTTCGCGATAAAGCGGCAGGTCGCCGCGGCCGAGCCAGCGCCGCACAGCGATGAACGCGCGCTCGATCACACCCGGCTTCTCCGCGGTGGGCGGCGGCAAGTCATAACGGAGCACGTCGCCGCGTCCGAACAGATTGCGGCTGTCGACCAGGAGCACGCCGTCACGGTCATAGATGCGCGCGCGGGTCTTGGTCGGCGAGACGAGACGCCTCAAGATCGGCGCCACCCGCTCCGGATTGATCGGAAAATCGATGCCGTAGAGCGCGTCCTCGTTCGGGCCGTAGCTTTCGCCCGGGTGCAGATTGAGCAATTTGTCGGGATCGAGCGTGATCGAGGAATCGGTTTCGACCGTCGCCGAGGAGGCGATCGCGCCGGCGATGATTTGGCCCTGCACCAACAGACTCTGAATCCGCGCGTCGATCAGGCCGGCGCGGAACTGCGAGAGAAAGATAATGCCGATCGAGAGCGCGACGAGGCCGGTGAGGTTAAGGACGACGATGCGCCGCGTCAGGCTGGAAAAGCTCTGGGTGACGAAGAATTGCCAGGCGCGCTGCACCCAGTCGCCGAGCCGCGCGAAACCGTGCGGCTGCACGCGCAGCGGCGCCTCGTCGAGGCCCCCATCTTGGGCTTCGACTTGGTTCTCGACTTGAGGGTCACCCTCTGTCGATGCTTGGGCCACGCTTGCGGGCCCGTCGGTGTCTGCCGTTCGGTCGAGCACGTCGTCTGCCGGGGTTTCGATCATGCCCCGCCCGCTATCGGCGTGGGCATGCACGCCATTACTACCGCAGGTCAGCCGCCCAGTCAGGAGCCGTGGTTTCGCAGGAAACTACGAGATAGCGCGACCCACGGCCTTGCGCGCGGCGCGCGCTTATTCCTTGAATCGATAGCCGACGCCGTACAGCGTTTCGATCATATCGAACTCGTTGTCGCTCGCCTTGAATTTCTTGCGCAGGCGCTTGATGTGGCTGTCGATGGTGCGGTCGTCGACATAGACTTGGTCGTCATAAGCCGCGTCCATCAAGGCGTTGCGGCTTTTCACCACCCCCGGCCGGCTCGCCAGCGCCTGTAGGATGAGGAATTCGGTGACGGTGAGCGTCACCGGCTCGTTCTTCCAGGTGCAGGTGTGGCGCTCCGGATCCATGCGCAACAATCCGCGCTCCAGCACTTTGCTGTCGGCTTCCTTCGGCGCGACGCCGTCCTTGGGCGAGGCGCGGCGCAGCACGGCCTTGACCCGCTCCACCAGGAGCCGCTGCGAAAACGGTTTCCGGATAAAATCGTCGGCCCCCATTTTGAGGCCGAACAATTCGTCGATCTCCTCGTCCTTGGAGGTGAGGAAGATGACCGGCAAGTCGGATTTTTGCCGCAGCCGGCGCAATGTCTCCATGCCGTCCATCCGCGGCATTTTGATATCGAGAATGGCAAGATCGGGCGGAGCGGTCTTGAAACCGTCGAGCGCCGAGGCGCCGTCGGTATAGGTCGTGATGCGATAGCCTTCCGCCTCCAGCGCGATCGACACCGAGGTCAGGATATTGCGGTCGTCGTCGACCAGAGCGATTGTCGGCATGGGCGGCCTTTTAGCATGAGTCGGCCGCAGCAACGTAAGCCCGGCCCCATAAGTCCTTGAATCCCCATGTGGGGGCGGAAGTGTGACCAGACAAGGCAAATTCGGGGCAATTGCTGCGACAATGGTAACAACCGCCGGACGGGGCGGCCGAGAGAGCCAAGATGGACGAGACTGACAGATCCCCCTTTCCGCTGCCGGGCGTCATGCCGGATCGGCTGCCCGAGAACGCTCCCATAGCGGCGGATTTCGAACCAAAATCGATCGCCAAGACGCTGTTGCGGGCGATCCGGACCGGTACGCTGGCGACCATCGACCGCAATACCGGCCATCCCTTCGGATCGCTGGTTAACGTCGCGACCGATGCCGACGGCTCGCCCGTGATCCTTGTCTCCCGGCTGGCGACCCACACCGCCAACCTCGAGGCCGACGGCCGCGCTTCGATCCTGCTGGCGTCGACCGGCAAAGGCGATCCGCTCACGCATCCACGCCTGACGCTGCTCGGCAGCTTCGCCGAAGTGGCCCGCGACGGCCCCCAGGAGCCGCGGCTACGCCAGCGTTTCCTCGCCCGCCACCCGAAATCGGAGCTTTATGCCGGGTTCGGCGATTTCTCATTCTGGAAGCTCGATACGGTGTCCGCTCACCTCAACGGCGGCTTTGCCCGCGCCGCCGATCTGAAAGCCGGCGACGTGCTGACCGACGTGACCGGGGCGGACGATTTGATCGAAGCGGAGGCGAGCGCGGTCGCGCATATGAACACCGATCACGCCGATGCCGTGCGTCTCTACGCGACCAAGATTTTGGGCGGGCCGGAGGGCGCGTGGCGGCTCACCGGGCTTGATCCCGACGGCCTCGACCTCGCCTTTGGCGCCGCGACATTGCGGCTGTCGTTTCAGGACCGCGTGACCACTGCGCAGCAATTGCGCAAAGTGCTGGCAGATTTGGCAACACACGCACGAGGTGCATAGCAGTCAGGACCTGGAAGCGCAGGAATGCGGATCGCCGCCAGCGATCATTGCGGTATCGATCTTTGCTGCACTGCAGCGCCGGAACACGCCGAGTTGGTACCGGTTAGGATTGAGATCGCATCGGCCTTGGCAGACGCGGAGATGCCCGATATAGGGTCGCGCGCCTGCCAAAGATCGGTAGGAATCGTGTCGAGCATGATCCCGAAAAGCGTTTTAGTTTTCGCGGCAGATCACGCTCAAAAGTAAACGGCGTTCAGTCTGGCCCATCATGCCGAGATCGGGGCCGATAACGGGCCATTGGGGCCATGTGGCGGAGGCAAGTGTGCAGGAAACGGGTGTGCGGAACAGCGCCTACGGCGCCGACAAATTCGGTTTCAAAAATCTGGCCGGCGTAAATTGGAATTTGCCCGATGCCATTCTGGTCGAGCACGCGATCAGGAACGGCGAAGGCTCGCTGGTCCAAGGCGGCGCGTTTTGCGCCGAGACCGGCGTGCATACCGGCCGCAGTCCGAAGGACAAGCATACGGTCGTCGATGCGCTCACCGAAAACACCGTTTGGTGGGACGGCAACCGCAAGCTCAGCCAGGCCAATTTCCAGCTGCTCTACGACGACATGCTCGCGCATGCGCGCGGCAAGACGCTCTACGCGCAGGATATGTATGGCGGCGCCGATCCGAGCTACCGGATAAAAACGCGGGTCTATACCGAACTCGCCTGGCATTCGCTTTTCATTCGTCAATTGCTGATCCGTCCCAACGTTTTCGAACTCGCGGACTTCGTCCCCGATCTCACCATCGTCGACCTGCCGACCTTCAAGGCCGACCCCGCTCGCCACGGCGTGCGTAGCGACACGATTATCGCCATCGACTTCACCAAGAAGATCATCCTGATCGGCAATTCGTCCTATGCCGGCGAGATAAAGAAGTCGGTGTTCTCCACGCTCAATTTCTATCTGCCGGCGCAAGGCGTGATGCCGATGCATTGCTCGGCCAATGTCGGCAAAGACGGCGACGTAGCGCTGTTCTTCGGTCTCTCCGGCACCGGCAAGACCACGCTGTCGGCCGATCCGAACCGCACGCTGATCGGCGACGACGAGCATGGCTGGGGCGAACACGGCGTGTTCAATTTCGAGGGCGGCTGTTACGCCAAGTGCATAAAACTCTCGGAAGAAGCGGAGCCGGAAATCTACGCCGCGACCAATCGCTTCGGCGCCGTTCTGGAAAACGTCGTGTTCGATCCGCAGACTCGCATCTGCGATTTCGACAGCGACAAGCTCACCGAAAACACCCGTTCGGCCTATCCGGTGGAGTTCATGCCGCTGGCGTCAAAAACAGGACGCTCTGGGCAGCCGAAGAATATCATCTTCCTCACCGCCGACGCCTTCGGCGTCATGCCGCCGATCGCGAAGCTTACGCCAGCGCAGGCGATGTATCACTTCCTGTCCGGCTACACCGCCAAGGTGGCCGGCACCGAGAAGGGTCTGGTCGGCGTCCAGCCTGAATTCTCCACCTGCTTCGCGGCGCCGTTCCTGCCGCGGCCTCCTGCGGAATACGGCAATCTGCTGCGCGACCTGATCAAGAAGCACGATGTCGATTGCTGGCTGGTCAATTCCGGCTGGACCGGCGGCATCTATGGCGTCGGCCGCCGCATGCCGATCAAGGCGACGCGGGCTCTCGTCACCGGCGCGCTCGACGGCTCGCTCAAAGATGCGAGCTATCGCACCGATCCCTATTTCGGCTTCGCGGTGCCGACCTCGGTGCCGGGCGTCGAGCCGCATCTGCTCTATCCGATGAAGACCTGGAAGGACAAATCAGCGTTCGACGAGACCGCGCGCAAGCTGGTGCGCATGTTCCAGGAGAACTTCACCAAATTCGAAAAGCACGTCGACGCCGACGTGCGCGCCGCCGCACCCGAGGTTCGCCTCGCCGCGGAGTGACGAGCGAAGCCAACTTTCACATTCAGCGTCGTCATGGCCGGGCTTTTCCCGGCCATTTCGATTCTCGGGACAAGACCGCGGCAACTCGAGCGGGATACGCGGTCAAGCCCGCACATGCGGAAGAAATTCAGTGCAGCACCGTGCGTGCCATTTTTCACGCGCCGCCCGGTCGTCAGATGTTAGGCTTACGGCGGCGCGAGTGCTTCCATCTTTCCACAACGAGGATAACATCCTGCACGATGCCCGATGCTCTTGAACTCCTCGCCACCCGGCGCTCCTGCAAACCGGCCGAATTGGCAGGGCCTGCCCCGTCCGCGGCCGAAATCGAGACTCTCCTGACCGTCGCCTCGCGGGTGCCCGATCACGGCAAGCTGGTGCCCTGGCGCTTCATCGTGTTCGAAGGCGAGGCCAGGCGTTCCGCCGGCGCGGCGATCGCTGCGGCATTCTGCGTCAAATACCCGGACGCGCGGCCCGAGCATATCGACGCCGAACGTCATCGCCTGCTGCGCGCGCCACTCGTCATTGCCGTGGTGAGCCGCGCCGCCCCGCATGCGAAAATCCCGGAATGGGAGCAGGTTCTCTCGGCGGGGGCCGCCGCCATGAATCTGGTCCTCGCCGCGCACGCGCTTGGTTACGGGGCGAACTGGATCACCGAATGGTATGCCTACGACCGCAGCGTGCTCGATGCTTTCGGCCTCGAGCCGCACGAGCGTATCGCCGGTTTTATTCACATCGGCAGACCGCCGCACCCGCTCGAGGATCGGCCACGGCCGGCCCTCGATGAAATTGCAGTGCGCTTTAGCGCGTAGCAAGCGCAGTAGCCCGGCTTGCGAAGCAAGCCGGGAGAATATCTGTCGCGGATTTCGCTTCAGCTCGAGCCAGGCTACGCAACCTGCATCTCCCGCCCCGCCCGCCGCGCCCAATTCTCCCAGGCGCGGTTGAGCGTGTAATCGGTAACGCGCGCCGTGATCTTGTCGACCTCGCCGGCCGAGAGGAATTTGATCTCGCCCATCGCCATCGCCTGCATCTGCAGTTTGGCGCCGACTTCGAGATAAACCGAGACGAAAACGGCGTGGCGCACCGAGCGGCCGACCACGGTGGCGCCGTGGCCGCGCATCAAGGTGGTCGGCCGGTCGCCCAAGTGCCGCGCCAGATCGCGGCCCATCGCCATGTCGCCGACCAGCAATGTGGTGTCGCCGAAATTGTCGCGGCAGTCCCAGATCGGCACTTCGTGGCCGCACGAGGCGCACATGTGCAGGAGCGGTTTCAGCTTTGTTCCGGTGACGCCGAACGGGATCACGCTCGGCGAATGATTGTGCACCACCGCGTGCACGTCCGGCCTGGCTTCATAAATGGCGCCGTGGATGAAGCGTTCGAGATAGGGGGTGCGGCCGCGCTCGTCGATCGCCGAGCCGTCAAGCTGATATTCGACGATATCGTCGCGCTCGATGCGCTCGGGCGCACGCGCGCGCGACAACAGATAACGGTCCGGCTTGTCGGGATGCCGGGCGCTGACATGGCCGAACGAATCGACGATGCCCTCCTTCGCCAGAATGCGGTTGGCGGTGACGAGTTCATCGAGAATAAAATCGAGCTTGTTCATTGCGGCGCCTCTCCCTTCTTTTGGAGCGCGATCCTAGACCCCGATCCAATTTAATTGAACCGGATCGGGGTCTAGATTCTACATTGGAGCATGATCTTTTCGGAAAATCGGCATCCACCCTCGGATCAAGTCCGAGGGCAGGCATTTCCCGGATCATGCTCTGAAGTTTCGATTCCAAGGGTCGCAAGCCTGCGTCGCGCATAGCGGCAGAGCGTCGCGGGACTTGAGCGCCGTTCTGCGCTATGTCCCGTTCTGGGCTATGTCCTATGGCTTGCGCTTCGGCATCCGGGGGGATTTGCATGTTGCGGCGTTTTCCTATCGTCGCCCTAGTCGGCGTGACGGCAGTGGCGGCCGCGGCGGCGGCGGCGATCGCGCAAGGCGGCGCGGCGAGCTTTCCCGAGCACCCGATCCGCGTCGTGGTCCCGGTGCCGGCCGGCGGCGGTGTCGATACCGTTACCAGGATCGTGACCGCCAAGATGCATGACATTTTGGGCGAGCCGTTCATCGTCGAAAACAAGCCCGGAGTCGGCGGCAGCATCGGCGCCGAAGCGGTTTTCAATGCCCCGCCCGACGGCTACACGCTGCTCGCATCGCAGCCGTCACCGATCACGACCAATGCTTTCCTCTATAAGTCGCTCAATTACGACCCGTCGCAGTTCGTCCCGGTGGCGATCATGTCGCACGTCCCCAACGTGCTTCTGGTACGGGTCGGACTGCCGGTCAATACCGTTGCGGAGTTGATTGCCTATGCCAAGGCCAACCCCGGCAAGCTCAATTACGCGTCACAGGGAATCGGCACCACCTCGCACACGACCGCCGAGCTGTTCCAAAGGATCACGAATACCAAGCTCGTGCACGTGCCCTACAAGGGAACCGCGCCGGCGGTCGCCGATCTGGTCGCCGGGAATGTCGATCTGATGTTCAACGAGCTTGCGACGTCGCTGGAATTGCACAAAGCGGGCCGCGCGCGGATTATCGCCGTCACGGTCGAACATCGAGTCCCGGCGTTGCCGGATATTCCGACGATGCTGGAGGCCGGCGTTCCGGGCTTTTTGTCCGATACCTGGCATGCGCTGACGGCGCCGCCGAAAACGCCGGACGATATCGTCGCCAAACTGAATGACGCGGCCAATAGGGCAATGCACGATCCCGACTTGCTCGAACGTTTCCGGCCACTCAGCATCAGTCCCGGGGGCGGCACGCCCGCCGAGGTAGGCGCTTTCATCAAGGAAGAGACGGCGCGCTGGGGCGAAGTGATCCGCGACGCCGGCGTCAAACCGGAGTGAACCGCCAGGTCGGCCGTGCGATCGGCCGAGCGAACACGGCTCCGGAGGCGTTGTTTTCGGCACCGCGTTGCGGCAAGATTTGGCTGCGCAATACTCGTCGCATAGACCGGGCAAGGACGCTGCATGAGCGAATCGGATCAGGTTCTCAACGACACCGCCGCGCGTTATTTTCGCGTCCTCGGCACCGCTGCCGCCGATCTCTGGAGCGAATTGCCTCAGGAGTTGCAGCACAGACTATTCGAGCGCGCCGTCATGCTCGGCCACCAGGGCGAAGCCGACGAGAGCCTGCGCGAACAATTGGCGAAATTTCTGCATGAGCATCACCTGCGGACCCATTCGCCCTGACCGACTGCGGCGCCAGCGGCAAAGCGCCGCTTGTGATCGGCTGGGCGAGCCATACATACTCGTGGCCTGATGGTGAGCGGCGCCGTCCTGGTCGGATTGTGATTATGGCGAAATACTCGAACGAGCCGGAACGGCCGCGCGCCGAGCCGGAGATCATCCCGCCGGACCGCGGCGGCCGTCGCGGACCGGATTGGCCGCCATCCTACGGCTTCACGCAAGCGCGCAGCGCGCACCGGGTCTATGTCAGCAGAATCGGGCCGTTCGGCTTCGCACTGTTGATGCTTGTCGTCGGTCTGCTCGGCGGCGTCCTGCTTCTGGCGCTCATTGGCGCCGCGCTGATCTGGATTCCGGTGGTGGCGGTATTCCTGGTCATCGCCGCCGTTTCCGGGCTGTTGCGCCGGCTCTGATGAGCTGGCGGCGACCGGGTTTCGGCCCGCGGCCGCTGCCGCGGTCAGGCTCCTGACGACGCGGCTTGCTGCGCTGGATTCGCGACCAGAGACGATGCAACGATTGCCGGCGACACGAGCCGCCTCAAGGGCGCGCCTCCTCGGCTGTCGCATGCAGTCCACCGACCGCACCACGCTCTGTCCGTGCATAGGCTTCGAACAGGCTGAGATAACTCTCGATCATCCGCTGCCGGGAATATTTGCGACCGAGCGCGCGAGAGAACGCTGCGACCGCGCGCGGCGCGGGTGCCGTGACGAGCGCCTTGCCGATGGCGGAAATCCAGCCTTCGGTATCGTGCGACGCCACGAACACCACCGGCTCCGTGCCGTCCGCACGCAACACCTCGCGCAGCACCGCAAGATCCGCGACCGCCATCGGCAAACCGGCCATCGCGGCCTCGACGGCAGCCAGCCCGAAGCTCTCCCAGATCGAAGGAAACGCGAACAGGTCGGCCGCGGCGCATAGATCGGCAATATCATCGGCCGGCACGGCCCCGATCATATGGAGACGGTCTTCGACGCCGAGCGTGACGGCCAAGGTGTGCAAGGCTTGCCGCTTCGGACCCGTTCCGACGAGGACAAGATGCGCTTGCGGCAGGCAAGCGAGAGCGCGAATGAGCACATCTTGGTTTTTTTGCGGAACCAGCCGTCCAACATTGAGGATGACAGGCTGCGACGGCGGCAGATTGAACAGCCGGCGAGCGGCCTCGCGACTGCGGCGCGGCGCCGGCGCATCGAGGCCGTGCTCGATCAATATCATCGAGCGCCGATACCGCGCCGGATAACGCGCGTACTCGAGCCAACTCGCCGCGCTGTTGACGACAATCGCGGTGTACAGGCCGAGCGTGCCGGCGAGCTTATCGATCATCCGCAGCGGCCACGGCGTCTCGGCCGGCTTGCCGGTTTGATGAACGACGCGCAGCCGACAGCCGGCAAGCGCGCCGACGACGCCAACCAGGATGGACGCCGTCGACTGATAGGCGATCAGCGCGTCGAAGTCGCTGTGCCAGATGCGCTGGGCCAAGCGCAATATGCAGACGAATTTGGTCAGCACCGGCAGTCCGGCGACCGGGTACAAATAAACGGTTTCAACGGCGAACCGGCGCGGCGCCAGCCCTTGTTCGATCGTCTCCGCCAGTTTCTGTACGCCGCCGTGTTCGCGATCGTCAATGATTTGCAGGATACGCATCAGTGCTTTGCTCGACGCCGTGTCTTTTTGTTGGTTGCGCAGATATGTCTTCAGAATACTCGGCGAAAGCTCTCGTGCCCACCTCTACTCGGATCAACAATGACCTTTCACGCGGAATGCTTAACACGTCGGGCCTGCCCTATCTGAGCGCGCGGCAGCGGCGGCATGGGCGCGCCGGCGCCGGCTTCTCTTGCCCGGCCGGCCCGGCGCAATTCCCGGACGAATAGCCACGATGTAAATTTCCGGATCAAGCCCGAACTCGAACTCGACTTCGGCGTTACATCACCATCGTCAATCGGGCCGCGTGCGGACACCTTAATTAACTTTAATGCGGCGCCCATTGCAGGCCGCGGCATCCGGACATAGTTCGAAAATTGGCCCAAAGAATGTAGCGGGCCGAAGGGGGGCGAGACCAAGAAACAAAGTTCCGTGGGAGCAGCAGGTCCGGGTGGCAATTCACGTTTGATCGGCATTTCAGGCAGGGCACAGCCCGATCGTGATGACGACGATGACGGCGTTGCTGAGCGGAGTGCCGCTGATGCTCGGACACGGCTCGGGATCGGAGCTCCGCCAGCCGCTCGGCTACGCCATGGTCGGCGGCCTCGCGCTCAGCCAGGTTTTGACGCTGTACACGACGCCGGTGATTTACCCTTATCTGGACCGCTTTCAAGCCTGGTTGCGCGGCGGCAAGGACGAGCCCGAGGAAGCGGAACTGTTGCCGATCGCGGCCGAGTGAACACGGCCAGCCGCACTTCCACGGCAGTTTCCACCGTCACTAATCGACCTGCGCGTTGATCGACCTGCGCGTTTCCGGAGGACGCTCTCGCTGCACGGGATGCTTTTCTCGTTTATTTGGCCGTTTCATTGTCTCGTTGCGTCGTCATCGATGCTCGCAACCGCAGCATAGACTCTGCGGTGCACAAAGGTTTCTCGCGCAACCACTGGAATGTGATGCGAAGTCCCGATTTCCGACGGGATGCTTCGTGCATTGCGCGCGACTTGCTGTCATCCTGGTGGCACCGAACAGAATGCGGGGACGCCTTGCGGCCCCGGCCGCCGGCGCGACCGCTCGAACCACCACGTTCAGGAGGAGAGCGCCATGGCCCATTCGCACATCTTGGTCGGCAACAGCGCGGCACGGCCCGTTGTCCGCCGCATTTCGCCGTCGGATCTCTACCAGTCCCTTGCGCGCGGCATCGACGATTTCGCGGCAATGCCGAGCCACGCGATCTTCCTCTGTGTCATTTACCCGCTGCTGGGCGTGTTGTTGATCGGGATCATGCTCGGACATTCGATGCTGCCGCTGGCGTTCCCCATCGTGGCGGGCTTCGCGCTGGTCGGACCGCTGGCCGCGATCGGTCTCTACGAGTTGAGCCGGCGCCGCGAGGCCGGCCTCGACAGTTCCTCGAGCCACGCCTTCGATGTCCTGCATTCGCCGTCGCTTGGCGCCATCGTCGCGCTCGGCCTGTTGCTGATGGCGATCTTTTTGTTCTGGCTCGCCATCGCCGAAGCGATCTACGTCGCCAATTTCGGCTACGCCGCGCCGGCTTCTCTCCGTCAGTTCGCCCATGAGGTGCTCGAGACCAGAGCCGGATGGAATCTCATCGTCGTCGGAACCGGCGTCGGCTTCTTGTTCGCCGTGCTGGCCCTCACGATCAGCGCCATTTCCTTTCCGCTGCTGCTCGATCGCGATGTCGGCGCCGCCGTGGCGCTGCTGACCTCGATCCGGGTCGTCGTCGAGAACCCGGTGACGATGGGCTTATGGGGCTTGATCGTCGCCGTGCTGCTCGTGATCGGTTCGATACCGTTCCTGATCGGGCTGACGATAGTGGTGCCGGTGCTGGGGCACGCGACCTGGCACCTCTATCGGCGCGCCGTCCTGCCCGATGCCAACCCGCACGAGAATTATAAGTCGCGCGAGCGGGTCCGCCGTTCCGCGGCCGATTTCCCGGCGGCGCTGTTTCCGACGCGGCGGTAAGATGCACCCGAACGAGCGCCGCGCGCGACGGTTTGTCTGCGCGTGGCAAACGTCTATCATGGCGGGAACGAACCCAAGGCGGCGATAATCCGACCGACTTTTCTCCCGCATGCTCGATCTCGGCCTCAGTTTTCTCGGCAGCGTGGCCCGCGACCCTGACGCGCTCGCGATCGTCGACGCCGATACCCGCTTGACCTACGGACAATGGTATCGTCGCATTTCAGCGCTGGTGGCAGGCTTCGACGCCATCGGCCTGAAAGCAGGCGACCGTGTCGTCACCGCGCTGCAGAATCGCTGGGAGACTGCGACCCTGCATTGGGCCTGCCAATTCGCCGGCATCATCGTCACGCCGGTGAACTGGCGTTCGACGGCGAACGAGATCGACTTTTATCTCGACGACGCGGAGGCCAAAGCCATCGCCTACGAGGACGCGTCTGCCGCGGCCGTGGCCGGATCGACGGCCGCGCAGAAGATCCCGCGCATCGCGCTCGACGCGGCACCGCCGACGGCGATTCCATTCCCCACGCTCGTCACCAGCCCTGGCCCGAACGCCGATGCCCGCGTCAACGCCGAAGCTTGGTCGGTGATGCTTTACACTTCCGGCACCACGGCGCGGCCGAAAGGCGTGCCGCGCCGCCAGCGCGCCGAACGCGCCGCGGCGCTCGCCCATGTCGCGCAAAACCTCTATCGCCGGGGCGAGTGCACGCTCGGCGTCATGCCGCTCTATCACACCATGGGGGTGCGCTCGCTCTTGGCGATGTCGCTCGTCGGCGGCGCCTTCGTCTGCCTGCGCCGTTTCGACGTCGCCGAGGCGCTCGAGCTGATTGCGGCCGAGCGCGTGACCAATTTGTACTTGGTGCCGACGCTTTACCACGACCTCGTGCACCATCCGCTGTTCGCGGCAAGCGACATCGGCTCGGTGCGCAAGCTCGGCTTCGCCGGCGCGCCGATGACCGACGGCCTGTTGAAGAAACTGCAGGCGGCGTTCAAGCCCGATTTGTTCGTCAACCATTACGGCTCCTCGGAAGTCTACACCTTCACCATCGACCAGAACGCGCCGGCAAAACCGGGCTCGGCCGGACGCGCCGGGATCAATCAGATGGTGCGGGTGGTGAAGCTCGGAGCGACATCGGTCGATGATCGCGCCATCGATGGCGAAGAAGGCGAAATCATCGCACTGTTGGCGGGAGATGAATCCTTCGAGGGATACTGGCGACGGCCGGATGCCGACGCCAAGGCGCTGCGCCAGGGCTGGTATTTCACCGGCGACACCGGCTATCGCGACGGCGACGGCGATATTTTCGTCAGCGGCCGCGTCGACGATTTGATCATCAGCGGCGGCGAGAATGTTTCGCCGGTCGAGATCGAATCCTGCCTGTCGCTGCATCCCGCGGTGTCGGAGGTCGCCGTCGTCGGCCTGCCTGACGAGCGCTGGGGCACGATCGTCACAGCCTTCATCAAACCGGGCAGCGCGATCGATGCCGAAGAGCTCGACGTCTTCTGCCGTAATTCCGGGCTCGCCAATTTCAAGCGGCCGCGGCGCTACGTTTTCGTCGCCGAGATTCCGAAATCGCCGGTCGGAAAATTGCTGCGCCGCAAGCTCGTCGCCGGCGAATATCGTCTCGAACCTTCCTCACCTGCGCAAGGAACGCCTGCATGACCGATTTTTCCGACCCGCGTTTGCGACAACTCGACGGCTTTCGCGTCGACATCGATCCGGCGCGCGAACGCGCCGATATCGTGCTCGACCGGCCGCCATTGAACGTCATCGAGATGGCAGAGCGCGATCAGCTCCGTCTGGTATTCGAAGCGCTCGACGAGGATGCGCGGGTTCGCATTATCGTACTGCGCGCCGTTGGCCAGCATTTTTCGTCCGGCGGCAATATCCAAGGCTTCCTCGCCGCCTCGCCCGAACATGTGTCGAAACTCGCCTGGAACATCGCCGCGCCGGCGCGCTGTTCGAAACCGGTGATCGTCGCCAACCGAGGCTATTGTTTCGGCGTCGGCTTCGAAATCTCGCTCGCCTGCGACTTCCGGATCGTTTCCGAAACCTGCTTCTATGCCTTGCCGGAACAGCGGCTCGGCCAGATTCCCGGCTCCGGCGGTTCGGCGCGGCTGCAAAAGATCATCGGCATCACGCGGACCAAGGATATCGTGATGCGCTCGAAGCGCATTCCGGCGAAACAGGCCTACGATTGGGGCATCGCCACCGAATGCGTTCCGGACGACAGTCTGGAAGCCGCGACCGACGCCTTGGTCGAGGAATTGCGCGCGTTTTCGCCGCTAGCGCAGCGCACCGCGAAAACGCTGCTCAACGCCACCGAGGACACCAATCTCGAAGCCGCGATCGAGTTGGAAGGCCATTGCTACAGCCGGTTGCGCCAATCCGACGATTTCCGCGAGGGCGTCGAGGCATTCCACGGCAAGCGCAAGGCTGTGTTCCGCGGCATGTGAGCCTGACCGCCGGACGCGGATGCTGTCGGGATAGGCGCTGCAAGCCATTAGTTGGGAGAGCAAGCGAAACCACGCCGTCGCGCCGCGACCCGACGAGCGCGCGCCGTTCACCTGACCTGGAAACGCGCGGTGACTTCGAGCGGAATAGCCTTGGATTTGATCTTGTCCGGATCGTCCGGGTCGGGCTCGGCCCAGACACGCGTTTCGCGCCCTTCGACCGCCACGGCGCCACGCACGAGCAGCCGATGATCGATATCGAAGCTCGAACGGCGAAACTTGCTGATCTGCGAGGTCAGTTGCACCACGTCGCCGAAACGCGCCGGCGCGATGAAACGCGCGCTGGCGTCGACCAGAGGGATGCCGACGATGCCGAATTTGGTGAACAGGTCGTTCTGTTTCACGCCGAGTGCCGCCTCGAACAGACCCCAGGTGCCCCAATCGAAATATTCGAAAAAGCGGGCATTGAAGACGATGCCCGCGGGGTCGCAATAGCCCCATTCCACGGTGAATTGCCGGCGGCTGATCAAGTTCGACATGCCGGCATATCGCCGCGAAACGCTGGCCCGGTCAACTACAGCATAAGCCGGAAAAGCAGGGCTCGCTTCGGCCGCAAAACATCGCGGCTTTGAAGATTGAATCATGACGGGCGAGCTCGCGCCCGCCCGTCACGTTCCTAGCGCTGCTACCCGCGACTGGGAACCAAGATCGAATCTACCACGTGATACAGCACCGGCAGCGGCGGCTGCACCCAGGCCGATCCGACCCTGGCGATCCTCACATCCGGCGAAACCAAACGCGAGCGATCCGACCATGAGGATAGCGCCGTCATCGGGGGTCGCAAGTGAAAGCGTAGGGCGGCGACGGGGCGGTGCTTTTGGGGATAATTCTGTGGATTGATCCGCGACCTTGCCACACGGTGCCGTCGCTATTCGCGCCGCGAGGAAACAACGAGTAAAGCTGGCATCTCCTCGCGTCGCGGGGATTTTGCGGAGCGTCGATGTGAGCCTTGCTGCGAGTTTCAAAGAGGTCATGGGCGCATTGGCCGTCGGCATCGCCGCCTGTGCTTACGCGATCTATATTTGGCAAAGCCTGCGCGGCGGGGCGCGGCCGCACCCTTTGTCGTGGTTGATCTTCGGCATCCTCACCGGCACCGCCTATCTGGTCCAGCTCGACCAAGCGGCCGGGCCGGGAAGCTGGGTCATGGCGATCACGACGGCGGCTTGCTTTATTTTGTGTCTCATGGGTTTTTGGTTCGGCGAACGGACGTTCCCGTGGTTCGAGTGGGCGTTTTTGTTGGCGGCGACGATCGTTTTCGCGTTTTATTTGGTATCGCGAAGCCCGCATCTCCTTGCCGCCGCGTTGCCCGGCGCGGCGCAAGATATTCTCTTGCGGCACGCGCCGGAAATCTCGGCGATTCTGGCGACCCTCATCAACGTGCTGGGCTTCGGCCCCACCGTGACCAAGGCGTGGTCGCGCCCGCAATCCGACAGCGCCACGACGTTCCTGATCAACGGGTTGAAGTTCATTCCGGCGCTGTTCGCCATGGAGCGTGTTTCTATTGCGACATGCGTCTATCCGGCCGCCCTGCTGGTCGCCAACCTCGCGGTCGCATTGACGATCTATCTGCGCCGTCGGCATGTCGGGCGCTGGGCGATCCTCTAACCGAATTCCCACGACAACAGCGTTCGCAGTTCGGTGCGGCGCACGAACCACTCCATGTGCGTGGCCGGCGCGATGCGACGCGGGCCGCCGGCGATCACCTGTTTCTGCGCTTTGAGCCGCTGCGCCGGCGGCACGTAAATCAGGCCGCGCCTCAGGCACCCGGTCGGTTCGCCGCAACAGCGCCGATGCCGCCTGCAGCCCGGCTGGGAACAGTCGCGCCAGAAACAGAGCGCGTCGCAATAAAGCCGCTGCGTCGCGATGTGCGCGGCATCGGCCAGCGCCTTGCCCTCCTCGAACGTGCGCCGCTTGAGGTAATTTTGCTTGGTCGACGGTGTGTTGTGCCATGAGGGCATTGTGGGGCTCCGCGTTGTTTGTCGTGCGCCTCCTTCGACCCGCGTGCGGGGCGAAGTGGAAAAGCAATTTCGTTCTCGCGACGCCTGCGCGCCCGAGTTTTGCCACGCCATTGCAAAGAACGCCGTCATTGCGAGGAGCGAAGCGGCGAAGCAATCCACAACGGCACCTCAGAACTGATGGTGTGGACGGCCCCCTAACGGCATCGCTGTGCCAGAATGAGGTCGTTGCAGATCTCAATCAAAGGAGGCCGTCCATGGAGAAGTATAGCCGCATTGGAATGGATACGTCGAAGCAG
>Ga0181539_1000851_pt1 | contig 35870 bp, 26 predicted proteins | sample PEATcosm2014_Bin_46_FD_119767 | JGI IMG/M metagenome (GOLD analysis project Ga0181539, IMG submission 119767) | Peatland microbial communities from MTU Mesocosm Facility, Houghton, MI, USA - PEATcosm2014_Bin23_60_metaG | ecosystem: Environmental > Terrestrial > Soil > Wetlands > Peat | place... | reverse complement strand
CCTCACCGAGATCGGGCAGGCCATCAGTTCTCATCTCAACCAGGACGAGGTGTTGCGCACAGTGCACGTGGAACTGGGCCAGATTTTCGATACCAGCAATTTCTACATCGCGTTTCAGGAAGAAGATGAGATTCTCTTCGAACTGGAGATCGAAGGCGGCATCGTTCTTCCCAAGCGCTCGCGCAAGGTCGGCAATGGATTTACCGAGCACATCATCAGGACGGGGGAGCCGCTGCTGATCGAGTCCGATCTTGAACAGGTGCGGTCAAAACTGGGAGTCGATTTCGTGCCTCCGCGGCCGGCTCGGTCGTTCTGCGCCGTGCCTATTTTTCTGGGTGGCAAACCGGTGGGAGTGATGGCGGCGCTGAGTACCGAGCGGGAATCGCAGTTCCTAGCCAGGGATCTCGAGGTCATGCAAACCGCCGCCGGTCAACTGGGGGTGGCGATCGAGAATGCGCGCCTGTTTACCGAGGAGCAGCGCCGCGCCCGGCATCTCGCGTTCCTTAACAGCATTTCGAAAATGGCGATCTCCAGCGAAGACGCCGAGCAGATGATGGCCGCCATCGTGCGCGAGATCCAGAAAAACTTTCGCTATGACCACATCGGCATCGGCATCATGGATTACGCCACCAAGGATATCGAGATCAAAGCCGAGGCGGGAACCACATCGCAGACCCTGGGTCGCCGGATCGCGGTGGGCAGTGGAGTCCTGGGAAAGGTCGCCCGCACCGGGGTAAGCGCACTGGTGCAAAACGCCGGACCGGGTCAGCTCGCCGGGGTGCTGCCGGAATCGCGGGCGGTGCTCTGCCTGCCGATCAGTTACGGCGAATCGCTGCTGGGCGTGCTCAACGTTGAGAGCCGGGATGAGAATGCGTTCGCGCCCCAGGATGTTCTGATTCTGAATACCCTGGCCGATCTTCTGGCGACGGCGTTGCACAACTCCTTCGTCTTCCAGAGGCTGCAGCAGCAGTCGATCACCGATGGCTTGACCGGCATCAAGACGAGACGCTTTTTCTGGGAGGCGCTGAGCTCGGAGTGGAAGCGCGCGTCCCGTTCGGGCCGTCCGTTCTCGGTGGTGCTGATCGATTTAGATAAATTCAAAGAGGTCAACGATTCGCTCGGCCATCTGGAAGGGGATCTGGTGCTGGCGCGCGTCGGCCGGCTGCTCGAACAGAAGTGCCGCCAGTCGAACGTGGTTGCCCGCTACGGCGGAGACGAATTCATCATCCTCATGCCGGAGACTGGAATCGAGCAGGCACAAGTGCTGGCGGAGAGGTTGCGGCTGTGGCTGGCCACCGATCCGATGCTCGAAGAGCACCAAATCACCGGCAGTTTCGGCGTCGCCAGTTTCCCCGTTCATGGATTCTCGATGGAGGACCTGATTCGCGTGGCGGATACGGGCATGTACGTGGCCAAGCACGCGGGCGGTAACCAGGTTTCCACCTCGGATGCGTTCGGCGAAGGTTCCGCAGTGCCGCGACATCTTGTCTCAGGTTATATCGAAGGATTTCTGCAGCGCGAGCATAACGGGCCCGAGCACCTCGAAGAACTGATCAGCACGCTGCGCAAGCTGTGTGGAGGCGAGGATGGTGCGGATCAGAGGACGATGAAGGAGGCCATCGAAGCCTTGGCGCGCGCGGCCGAACTCAGGGACCACAACGCTGCCGGACATGGCGAGCAATGTGGGCACTACGCCGGGATGATCGCGCGCGGACTCAACCTCTCTGCCCAGGAAGTGGAAGACGCCACCTTCGCCGGACGGGTGCATGACCTGGGCAAGCTGTTCATCCCCGAGCAAATCCTGAACAAGCCGGGCGCACTTACGGAAGATGAGTTCGCGGTGATCAATACCCACCCGCAAGTGGGGGCCGAGGTGTTACGAGCGATTCCTGAAATCGAGCGCGTGGCCCAGGCCATCGAATCCCATCACGAAGCCTTCGACGGCAGCGGCTATCCTTTCGGACTGAAAGGCGAGAATATACCGCTGCATGGCCGCATCGTCGCCGTCGCCGACGCTTACGTGAACATGACGAGCGATCGCTCTTTCGCTCCTCCCAAAACCGACGAGCAAGCCCTGGTGGAACTGGAAAAGCTGAGCGGTACTCGCTTCGATGGCATGATCGTTCGTTTGTTTGCCCGCCTGCTGAAGATGCCAACTAAAACTTAATCAGACAATCCCTGGCTCAGCGTCAGCACCAGCGTCGCATCTTTGGGCAGATAGCTCTTGCGGCGAAACCATTCTTCCATCGCATCCCGGAGTTGATTGAGCGGGACATGGGTTCCAATTTCCAGCCACCCGTCGGCCACCGGGAGCGTGTCGTCAAAAACGGATGCGTTGGTGAAGTTCCGCATGCTGAAATTGTCGAGCCATTTCAATGGACAGGGTTGAAGGTGCCCTTCGTGCCGATATTCCACGCGGAGTTTCCGGGCGAACATGCCTTAGATTTAAGCACAGACACCCATTCACTGCCGAGACACGTAGGCCACCGAGCTCTTAGCGTGTGGCAGCGACCGGCGGCTCGGCCACGACGCCTTCCAGGTGCTTGAGAGTCTCATCGATGGTGAGCGAATACATTTCGCGGCCTAAACCTTCGCCCGATTCCAGTGCCGTTTTCAGAAAATGGCCGGCGATTTCCTTCGCCAGCGAATCGGTGATCAGCTTCCCGGTGCGCTTCTTGTATTCGACCCAGGCCGGGTGTGGCAGGGCAACCCAGACTGGGCGCCCATCGACCAGGAACTTGATGTCCACCGCATCGGCGTGGCGGGTGGCGATGGCCACTATCAGGGCCTGGTAGAGGCAGTGCACTTGCTTCTTGGTCCAGCGGTCGGTGGCGGTGAAGTCAGTGAACATAAGAAACTCAAAACATGAATATCCGGGAAATAGCTACCCGGCAAATATATCGCCCGGCAGGGCTGGGGAGCAAACAGTAAGCAGCGATGGCGGGGGTACTGAAAAACAACTTTACAAAGGTCCGAAATGCTCTGCTAGCCTATCCTTATGCCGCAGTCCGTTAAAGAGCGCGTTGGAAAGTTGCGAGAAGAAATCGCGGAAATCAGTGAAGCAAACCGCCTGTACTTGCAAGGTGGCAAAAAAATGATCGGAGCTTCCGATCAGGAACGGCGACTCCAAAGATTGCAGGAAATCATGGACGAGCTAATGTCCTTGACTGACTGGAAAAAGCCATGACCCGGATCCGTCGCGCAGGTGCATCCTCAGGAGCTTGTTGAAAAACTCAAGGAATTGTCATCAAGCGAAGCGAGGGATCTGCAGTTTTTCAGTCCGACGCTTGAACTTCCATGCTTTCGGTAATCCAGAGCTGTGCCGGAGTGCCTTTCGTGGTGCGAGTGGCAGTCGCACGAAAACTGCCGGACGTGATTTCGACATCGTAAATATATGGAGGGCGCCCGCCCTTGATGCTGATGTAGTTGCCTGAAATCAGCTCATCAAGCGAAGCGTACTTCCCTTGCGTCGCCAGGTACCCGCGCTCGGCGTTGGCGATGCCGATCAAATCGTTTTTCACGCCCGCGATGGTAGTAACTACTTCAGGATTGCTGCTCCCAGCGCCCGGAGTCAGGGTTTTGACCTGCAGAGAATAGATATACATGCCGATTGCCATGGTGACGATCGCGCCCACAAACCCAAAAACACGTCCCATAATTCGCTCCGCCAGTGCCATTGCACCGCGAAACCGCACCGGTGGCAAGTAACCAGAGTGCAGGTGCTGATGATGATGATCTGGAGCTGTTGTTTGCAGGAATGCCTGCAGGAATGGCAAATCGGCTTTTCGAATGGCGACCCCGGAGGGAGTCGAACCCCCAACCCTCAGATCCGAAGTCTGATGCTCTATCCAATTGAGCTACGGGGCCGTCCGCCGGAAGCCGCATCGCAATGACAGTGAACCGGCGGTGTTGATTCTACACCGCAGCCAGCCCGAATCATCATCACGCACCGAAAGCTGTCCCGCGTTGTACCATAAAAAAGCACCATCAAAACGCATGCCGTTCGTGCCCAATCCGGTGACCCACACCAGTTCGCGCCTGCTCGAGTTCGAGACCCTGCGCGACCTGCTCGCCGGCTACGCCTCTTCGCCTTTGGGCCAACACCGCATCGCCGAACTTCTGCCTTCTCTCGATCGCCCGTGGATTGAAACCCAGCAGCAGCTCACGACCGAAATCCGCGAGTACCGGCGCGGCGGCGGACATTTCGAATTCGCCGGGCTGCCCGAAGTCAGGAAGCTGATCGAGAAATCTCGCATTGCCGGAGCCGCTCTTGAAACCAGCGAGATCCGCGACGTTGTCCTCGTCGCCGACCGCGCATCCGAGTGGCGCGAAATCGTGCGTCAGCCTCCAGCCGCGATGCGTTCCGAGTGGGCCGCCGTAGCCGCACTTTCCTCCGGCATTCAGGATTTCACCGGCTTCCTCCGCTCGTTCCGCAACAAGATCCTGCCCGACGGCACGCTCGACGATCGCGCTTCCCCGGAACTGAGCCGCATTCGCCGTGAGATCGAGAAGCAGAAGCGTCAGATCCAGGAATCGCTGCGCGGCTACTTGCGGAAACTCGCCGAAGACGGCACCGTGCAGGACGAACTGATCACTATCCGCGGCGAGCGCTTTGTGATCCCGGTGAAAGTCGAGCAGAAACGCCGCGTGCAGGGCGTCGTGCACGGCGCCAGCTCCAGCGGACAGACCGTGTTTGTCGAGCCCCTCGAAACCATCGAGCAGAACAACGAACTGGTGCGCCTGCTGGATGAAGAGCAAGCCGAGATCCATCGCGTCCTGCTAGAGATGACGCGCCAAATCGGAGACAACGCCGACGCAATCCTGGCCGCCGCCGACATCCTCGCCGAACTAGAGCTCCAGTTCGCCAAAGCCCGCTTCGCCGAAGACTACAACTGCGTCGCCGTAGCGCTGACGACCTCGCCCGAATCCGTCCGTAGAGACCAGGCTAGCCCCGTCTCCGAGCCCGCTCGCCTGCTTCTCCACCGCGCCCGCCACCCGCTGCTTGAGCGCAACCTGAAACTAAAGAACGCCGCCGTCGTTCCCGTCACCATAGAGCTCGAGGGCGAGCGCCGCCAGTTGGTGATCACCGGACCGAACACCGGCGGCAAAACCGTTACCCTGAAAACGCTTGGCCTGCTGGCGCTGATGGCGCAGTCGGGCATTCCCGTTCCTGCGGATCGCGCCGACATGCCCGTCTTCGACGCTATCCTCGCCGACATCGGGGACTATCAATCGATCGAGCAGAATCTCTCAACCTTTTCGGCGCATGTCACAAACATCGATTTTATCTCACGCACCGCGACTGCGAATTCACTGGTGCTGCTCGACGAACTCGGTTCTGCCACCGATCCCGAAGAGGGCGCCGCGCTGGCGGTTGCGATTGCCGAGCATTTTCGCAAGGTCGGATGTATGGTCGCGATCGCGACCCACCACACCTCGCTCAAAGTTTATGGTGCGAATACCGCGGGAGTGATCAACGCCTCGGTCGGCTTCGACGAAACCACGCTGCAGCCGACTTATGAACTGAAGATCGGCGTGCCAGGAGCATCCGCCGGAATCAACATTGCGCAGCGCCTCGGACTGAATCCGGCAATCATCGCTTCCGCGCGCTCGCGATTGGGCTCGCAAACTCAAGATGTCGCGCGCTTTCTCGACCGCCTGCACGCCGATCTTCGCGATCTTGAAAAAGAGCGCTCCCGGATGCAAGCCCGCGAACAGGAACTCGAGCGCGAAAAGTCGCATCTCGCCGACGAAGGCCGCAAAGAACAGCAAGCCAAAATTCGCGAGATGGAAAACAAACTGGAAGCTCTCTTCCGTGACTTCGAATACCACGCGCGAGAGACCGTGAATGCCGTGCAGGACCGCGCCGCCGCGCAGAAACTGTCAAAAGACGCCGAACGCCGCATCGCCAAAATGCGCCGCGAATTTCGCGAGCAGTTCGACGCCACCGTAGTCGCGCACTCGACCGGCGCCGATCGCGGCGACCCAAATGCCCAGCCCAGCCTGGTCAAGCACGTCTCCGAAGGCGACACCGTGAAGCTCAAGTCGATGGGCCGCGCCGCCGTCGTCAAAAAGAAGATCGGCGAGAATCACTTCGATGTCGAGATCGGCTCGATGAAGATGCGCATCGCCCGCGAAGATATTGCCGAAGTGCTGGCGCGCGCTTCCGAATCTCCCGTGCAGGCCGCTCGCGCTCGCGGCATCAGCGTCTCGCTGCAAAACGAATCAAGCGGCCTCAACATGCCCTCTGAAATCAATGTCATCGGCCGCACCGTGGACGAAGCTACGAGTGAAGTCGAGAGATTCGTGGACCGCGCGTTTCTAGCCGGGATGCCGCGGGTGCGCATCGTCCACGGGAGCGGCATGGGCATCTTGCGCAAAGCCCTGCGCCAGTATCTGCAGAAGCACCCGCATGTGGAGTCCGTTACGGAACCACCTCTCAACGAGGGGGGCGGCGGAGCCACGGTGGTCGAGCTGCGGGTCTAGCGGATCGGTGAGCGATCCGTCTCTTATTCCTGCTTCCTGCCTTTGCCTGTTTACTACTTGGTTACTATATCACCACTTCACGAATTTTTTTTTACCACGACCCTTTAAAATCTTGGACTTAGGAGAAAATTCCCGCAAAATCTTTGAGTTTAAAGGACTTATGGGTAAAATCTTCCGGAATAAGGACTTACGGTTGTCAAAGAGCGCTGAAACGACTTTGGGGCAGCTTCGAGGGCCGTCTTGGTGGACGGGTCTCGAAACTGCCCCAATCACAATCTCTATTGTCGCGCACGGCGGGTTGGTAGTCAATGATTTTCGCAGATGGTTTGTGGTGAAAAAAGGGCAGGCGTCAGTTGCGAGAGTGAGTATCCCAGCGTCCCCGTCTCGAAGAGCGCGAGACGTGGGGCACCCGCGCAATTTTCCTCCAACGCGAACCGTTAGTTCTAGTCTTCCACACCTTTCCCACAGCAATCCCGCGCCTGCTCTATTCCACTCAGCCCTTCCAACCCTCATAATCATTATCATTACGGGACCCGTGTGCGCCCGCAATGAATTCTACTTTGACTTCTTCCGACAATTTCAAAGAGACGCTTAAGCAGCAGGCGGATATCGTCCGCATTGTGGGCGACTACGTCAAGCTTAAGAAGGCTGGGGCGCAGAACTTCTCCGGGCTTTGTCCGTTTCATGCCGAAAAGACGGCTTCGTTTTCGGTGCATGCCACGCGGCAGTTTTTTCACTGCTTCGGGTGTGGGGAGTCGGGGGATGTCTTCACTTTTGTGCAGAAGGTCGAGAACATTACGTTCCCTGAGGCCGTCCGGCTGATTGCGCAGAAGCTGGGCGTGCCGATGCCCAAGGTCAGCTTTTCCAGCCCGGCGGAGGCTCGCGACGCTCAGGTTCGCATGGCGCTGCTCGAGGTGCATGTGCGCGCGACCGCGTTTTTTCAGGAATGTCTGCGGCGTCCGGAAGGGGCGTTTGCCCGCGAATACCTCAAGGGGCGCGGACTCGATGACGAGACGATTGCGCGCTTTCGGGTTGGGTATGCTCCCGACTCCGGCTTCCTGCTGCGCGATGCTTTGCGGCGGGAGTTTGATGAAGCACTTCTCCGTGAGAGCGGGCTCTTCTCGTGGAAAGAAGCTGCGAGCTCCGAGCCGCGAGCCGCGAGCGACCAGAGGCAAGGTGGTCAAACGGCGCAGAGGGATGATGATGCCTCCAAGCAGCAGGCATCGGATGGCAGCGAGCCGCAACTGGATGGCGATCCCTCGAAGCTCGCAGCCCGCAGCCCGCTGCCCGCTGCCATCTACTCCAAATTCCGCAATCGCGTGATGTTCCCGATCTGCAATGAGCAAGGGAAAGTAATTGCCTTCACGGGACGAACGCTTTCTACCGATGAGAAGGCAGGGCCGAAATATCTGAATTCTCCGGAGACTCCGATTTACTCGAAGTCGCGCGTGCTGTTCAATCTGGACAACGCCAAAGAAGCGATTCGCAAGCTTGAGTACTCCATCCTGGTCGAAGGGCAGATGGATTGCATTTCGGTGTACGCGGCCGGCTTCCACAATGTGATTGCCAGTTCGGGTACGGCGTTTACCGAGCTGCAGGCGAAATTGCTGGGGCGATTCTCGAAGAATGTGGTGGTCAACTTCGATCCCGACACGGCTGGAGCGCGGGCCACGGAGAGGACGCTTGGGTTGCTGGTGGAAGAAGAATTCAACATTCGCGTGCTTACGCTGGAGACTGGATTCGATCCCGATCTGTTCATCCGGCGCAAAGGCAAGGACGCTTATGGCGCGGCGCTCAAGAACTCGCAGAAATATTTTGATTATCTGATCGATCGGGCGCGCGCAATGTTTCCGGTGCGGAACTCGGAGAGCAAGGTCAAGGCCGTCAACCATCTTCTTCCGCACATTCAGCGGGTGCCGAGCCGGATCGTGCGCGATGAACTGGCGCTGGAGATTTCGCAGAAGCTGGGAATTGATTCTGCGGTGCTGCGCCAGGAATTGAAACATGCTGCGAGCACTCGCTCGTCGACCCAGGTTAAGGCGACGGCTGAGGCGCAGGTTACCGGTGCGGAACGGGTGCTGATCCGGGCGCTGGCTTCGGCTACCGAGATGCAGGCCGGCGGAGCGCGGAGTTCGGCTCGCGAAGGAACGGACGAGGAATTCGATCCGGCGCGGCAAGCGCAATACGCTTTGCAATCGGAACAGCTCTATGAGGGGCTGGCTTCGCAGTCGTTGATGGAGGCTCTGCTCGAGGCTGGGAGCGAGACGGCGGACGTTATGGCGCTGCCGAAAACGGAAGAAGACCGGCGGCTGTTGGCCTCGATCCTGATGCAGGAGGAGGAAGAGCTGACGCCCGAGACCGTGGAAGGCGCGGTGCGCGCCCTGCGGAGGATTTACTATCGGCGGCGGCTGGAGGAAGTACAGATCGCATTGCAGCGCCCGGGGCTCTCGACAGAGGAAAAACAGGCGCTTTTACAGGAAAAAGTGCGTTTAAAGCGGGCTTTGATGGATCCCGGAATAGGAGAGAAGGCCAGCTAGGCGTCTTGAAATCATCAGTGGAGTGCCGGGGCGTCCTCGCCCGGCTTCGGTTCAACTTTGACGGGCGGGGCGCCCGTCGCTCCACTTGAAGAAAAGCCTTGGAACGAAAGCGGTTCCCGCGCCATCTAAAGAACTAGCGGAAAAAGAGATACGGGCGGCTGCGGCAATCGGCAAACTGGCGCAAACTTGGAACTTCACCGGCTGGAACAGTGGCCGGCGTGCTATACTTCTGAAGTTTGTGCGCCTCGCGCACAACTCCGTAACGACTCCCACCGCCGTAATTTGGCGTCCGCGAACCAGCGGCCGTCTTGAGGATAATCTGGCTTGGCAATTGATGACAAGTACGACGACATAAAAAAGCTGATCGACGCAGGCAAAGAGAAGGGATATCTGACCTATGATCAGGTCAACGACCTTATCCCGCACGATGTGCACTCTCCTGAAGACCTGGAAGATCTGCTAACCACGATCGGGACGCAGGGAATCGATGTACTCGAAAGCTCGAAGGGGCCTTCGACCGATCTGGAAAAAAAATTCGAAGAAGTGGATGAGGCTTCGGAGGACGTCGAACTCGACCTAACCCCCGGAGCTCTGGAAAAAACCAATGATCCCGTCCGCATGTATTTGCGCGAGATGGGGACTGTTCCCTTGCTCACGCGTGAAGGCGAAGTGGAAATCGCCAAGCGCATCGAGCGGGGGCAAAACCGCGTTCTGAAGGCGCTATCGCGCTCGCCGATTGTGATTCGTGAACTCCTCGCTTTGGGCGAGGACCTCGAGAAGGGCGTCCGCTCGATCAAAGAGCTGGTGACGTTCGATGAAGAAGAAATCACGGAAGAAATCGTCGACAATCGCCTGAAAGAATTCCTCGGCAAGATCAAAACGCTCGAAAAGCTTTACAAGAAGGTGACGCCGCTCCAGGAAAAGCTGGCGGCGGTGAACTTGAAGAAGCGGCCGCGCGACCATCGCCGTTACCGCTTCCACCTAGCGCACGCGATTGTGCGCACGTCGGTCGCGGTGCGGAATCTCGGTTTCACTAACAATGAACGCAAACGCCTGATTGACCGGGTGAATCGCACGGTCGACGGGATGCGCTCGCTCGACCGTCAGATCCAGAACCTGGAGAAGCGGGCGGAAGCGACGCGCAGTGAAGAACAGCGCAAGGAATATAAGAAGCAATCGCGCGCGGTCCGCGGAGAGCTGGAAAAGCTGGAAGCGGAAGCGGGCCTGTTGTTCCAGGAGCTCAAGCGCACGCAGCGCGAGATCATCCAGGGCGACATGGACGCCGAGCACGCCAAGCGCGAGCTGATCGAAGCGAACTTGCGACTGGTGGTCTCGATCGCGAAAAAGTACACGAATCGCGGCTTGCAGTTCCTCGACCTGATTCAGGAAGGCAACATCGGCCTGATGAAAGCGGTCGACAAGTTCGAATACCGCCGCGGCTATAAGTTCTCGACTTATGCCACGTGGTGGATTCGGCAGGCGATTACTCGCGCCATCGCGGATCAGGCGCGTACGATTCGCATCCCGGTGCACATGATCGAAACCATCAACAAGCTGATCCGCACGTCGCGGCAACTGGTGCAGGAACTGGGACGCGAGCCTACGTCAGAAGAAATCGCCAAGCGGATGGACATTCCGGTGGCGAAGGTGCGCAAAGTCCTGAAGATTGCGCAGGAGCCGATCTCCCTCGAAACGCCGATTGGCGAAGAGGAAGATTCGCACCTGGGCGACTTCATCGAAGACCGCGCGGTAGTTTCGCCGGCCGAGGCCGTGATTAATGTCAACCTCAAAGACCAGACTTCGCAGGTGCTGCGCACGCTGACCCCGCGCGAGGAGAAGGTCATCAAAATGCGCTTCGGGCTGGAAGACGGTTCGGAGCACACGCTGGAGGAAGTCGGACAGTCGTTTGCAGTTACTCGCGAACGCATCCGGCAGATTGAGGCCAAGGCGCTGAGAAAGCTGCGGCATCCATCGCGCTCGCGGAAGCTGCGGGCTTTCATGGATGGAGTAAGGGACTAAGTCAGAAGTAAGAAGTCAGATTGCAGAAGTGGGGCGCGAGCGATCGCGCCCTTTTTTTGTTGTGAGGCTCGACGTTTCAAGAGGCGCGAAACGTGGGGCCGCGCAGAAAATCCCCGCCCAAGCAGAACACCGACACCAACTGGGTTCGACTGAGGCTGACATCCGACCCGTGATTGGCGGGCTTGATATCAGTGATTGCGCCGGCTGGCAAGGAATACAGCAGCGGCGCAGCCTGGCCAAGAGGTGCTGCGGCGCCGGCCGCAGCACCTCTTTGACTTGCGTTAGTGAGAAGCCCTGGTTGCTGCGGCCGCCACTGCTTGGACGAAGGGCCATCCGATGGGAGTGCCCACGCCCGTCACGTTATCCCAACCCGGACCAGTAGTCAGCGAGGAGTCGGTGCCAAACGTGAAAATGTCCCAGCGAGTCGACGAGGCGCTGTTGAACAGAGCGCTGATAAAGTTCCTGGTGTTTTCCAAGGGCTGCACCAGCGCGTCTGCGGTTTCAAATGTTGGAAAAGGGTTGAAGATAATTCCCGATACGTTGTACGGAGAACTGAGGTCGGTAACGTCGTATAGAGCATCGGGGGGCAGATCGTAGACGTAAGTGGCTGCTTGGCCAAGCGGCATTCCGGCTGCCTGGTTCGCAATCGCCCACACCCCAGAGAACATGGGACAGGACAAACTGGTCCCGCCGTACACTTCAACGTACTGCTGGTCACCGGGCACGGCATCGGGCGTTATGATGATCTCGAACCCTGTTTCGGGATCGGCATCCATCGAAATGTCGGGCAACTTACGCCACTTTCCTTTCAAGCTTTTCTGGAAAGAAGGCTTGCTCCAGAGGACGCTAGTTCCGCCGCCGGATCCGAATATGAAACCAAATTCGAGAGGGGGAACGACCGGTGGATTTGGACTAGGATCTGCGATGCGGGTTTCGTTGAGGCCCCAGCCCGTCTGGAAATTCATCGTCTGATCGTGGTTCAAGAACAAGCTGGTGCCGCCGACTGCCGTCGCGTAGGGGGAACTCGCCGGCATGGAGACGGCGGTGAAACCTATGGCGTTGTAGAAATCCCCGTCATCGCCAGTAGAAAAATTTGCCGAAATACCCAGGGCCGCCGCCAACTCATTTACCGTGTTTTCAGCCGTCGAATCGGTGGGGTCATTGTAGGGTGGAACTTCCGGCCCTCCGTAGCTATTCGAAATCACGTTGCCTAACAAATTCTCGGCTGCGTACAGAATTCCTATGTCGAGATTGGTGTCGGTGTTATCCGTGGTTTCAATGAGCACGATATTGGCCCCGGGCGCGACCGCGTGGGCTGTCTCCACGTCGAGGGTAGTTTCCGGGTACCAGTCTGGGGCACTGCAGCCTTCCGGGGGTGTGCAAGTCGAGGTACCACCCGCAGTGTAGATTTGGAAGTTCGACGAAGTGAGAGCGGGCAAGCCGTTAAGCGCCGAGTAGGTGTTGGCGTCATCCACGATGGTAGGCGAACCGTAAGCATCGACAATCACGATAGTCTGACCGGTTCCGTCCAACCCCCTCTTGTAAAGCTTACCCAGCCCATAAGCGGTCTGAATATCTGCTGCGTCATAGCCGCAAGGCGGCAGATTCGGAACACCGGAAGTTATGTCCGCACCGTAGCGATTACCGAAGTAGATCGCTTTGGGGTAACCACCCTCCGTCGTAAAGGTCACGGCTTGAGGGCTGCGGAAACAGTAATTCGAGAAAAACAGGCCATCCGGCCCGACCGAGGCGAGTGGGACCCCCGCGAAAGCAGTGTCGGTATCAGGATCGATCGATTTCCTCGCGTGCGATTTAAAGGCGCGATCGGACAAACCCTGCACGGATGCTATAAGCGCTCCAACTGCTCCTTCCATCGTGGGCTTAGCGTTACTCGCCCGGTGGATTTCTCCATTCACCTGGTAACGGTTGATTTGCACATGGAAAGCATTTTGCACGTCGCTAATGCGGCCTTGGGCCATGACGAAGTGATTATCTTTGTCGACCAACGAAACGCTTAAGTTGTGGCTTGCCAGGAAACTGCGTACGGTGGCTGCATCCTGAGCGGTGGGTGCGAAGGCGGCCCTGTACTGCTCAAGGGTGAGCCAGCGATGATAATTGGCAGAACCCGGCTGATACATCTGGCCGACCAATTCATCGAGCGCGGCTTTGTTGTGCTGGTTGAGCCATACGGTCACGGTGATTAGCTTGGAAGGATCTTCCGGACCCAGGTTCTGTGGCTTGGCGACTGCTCGGCCAAGCGATTGAGAAAACCCGGAACTCGCCAGCAGAGCGAGCAGGGTAAACAGCAGAACCGGTTTGCTACTGATCCACAGCGACTTCCTGAGAAACTTCATAAAATCTCCTTGGGAACAGCGTGTTGGTAATCCGAAAAGCTATCGGAACCCGATCTTCATGGCGGGACAATCCGAACGCACTGATTGTCCTGGCCTTGCGATCCGTGTCGTCACAATGCGTTTGAGCCGCTTCTTCTCTTAGCCGGCGTTGGTCGTGACTGTCCTGGCGAAATTACAGCGACGGACTGAGAACGCCCGTGGGGAGCGGGTATCCGGCGCGACAGAAGAAAGTGCCCCCCCGTACCGCCGACAGTATCTTGCGGTTGCGAGGGAGTGTCAAGCAGCAAAACAGAATATCGCGGGCGAGATGCAAGAGATTGCAACTCTTGCGCAAAATTGCGCCGGATTTCGCGAAATTGCTAGAAACTCTTTGTGCGCCGGTCATCGCATTGGGGCGCGTTTGGGAAAGAGGTAGAGAGCGGTCGCACTTTCGCGCGACTGGACGGAAGAGGGCATTCGAGTCTGTGTCGCAACTAGTACATCGTCCCTCAGTGCCCTTCGTCTTCCAGATACTTCTCCACTTCCAGAGCGGCCATGCAGCCGGAACCAGCGGCAGTGATGGCTTGACGGTAGCGACGGTCCTGCACATCGCCGCACGCGAACACGCCCGGCACTCGCGTGAAGACGTTCTTCTGCGTAACCAGGTAGCCATCCGCGTCGGTTTCGAGCTGGCCTTCGAAGATCTTGGCGTTCGGGATGTGGCCGATACCAAGAAACATTGCACTCGCCGGAAAATCCCAGCTTTCGCCACTCTTCAGATTACGCAGACGCAGGGCGGTGACTTCCTTCTTGCTGACATCGAGAACGTCGTCCACCACGGTATCGGTGAGAAACGCGATCTTGGGATTGGAACGCGCGCGATCGAGCATGATTTTCGAAGCGCGAAACTGCTCGCGACGATGGATGAGTGTTACCTTGCTCGCGAAGCGCGTTAGAAATGTCGCTTCTTCCATGGCGGAGTCGCCGCCGCCGATCACCGCGATTTCCTTGCCCGAGAAAAAGAAGCCATCGCAAGTGGCGCAGGAAGAAACCCCGTGCCCGATCAGCGCGTGCTCGTTTGGCAGGCCGAGCCAGCGCGCAGAGGCTCCGCTGGCGATGATGAGCGTGCGGGTCTGAATGATCTCTTTGCCGACGATTAACTCGATCGGATGTTTGCTCAAATCGGCTTTGACCAAGTGGCCGGTGCGATAGTCGGCGCCGAAGCGCGTGGCCTGCTGGCGCATGTTCTCGATCAGTTCCGGCCCCTGGATGCCTTCGGGAAAACCCGGAAAATTTTCCACCAACGTTGTCATTGACAATTGTCCGCCCGGTTCATGGCCTTCGAGCACGAGCGGCTTGAGGTTGGCACGGGCGCTGTAGAGGGCGGCAGTGTGGCCGGCGCATCCGGAGCCCATGATCACAACATTGCGTATGTCCATAAGGTTAGAAACATTGCTAGTAGATAGATTCTGAAAAACAGGTTTCGCTTCACGCCGCCGGTGGAGCGCCGGGCGTGCCCGCCCGGCTGGACGGGCGAGACGCCCGTCCCTCCACCGAATGAATCATCACGGCACTACGGATTCTTCTTTCTGCCCGCACCCGCCTTCGTCGAAGTCCCCACGCCCAGGCGAGCCAGTTCCTGGGGCACCATTTTGCGCGCCCCCAGAGCGTCGCGATAACGCTCCATAATCGAAGAGGCGGCGTGGAAGATCGGTTCGTACACGCTCTGATCCGTCGCCGGATTCCCTTCTGCTCCCGCGCACCGCGTTAGAACCACCGACGATTTTCCAAAGCGCTCAAGTTTGACCCGCGAAACCGGGGTGTTGGAAGACAACATCGCGGTCGCGGAAGCAACCGCGGAAGCGCTATCCTCGACGGAAACTTCCATCAGGTCGTTGGGCTTGGGATCGCGCACGCGGAGCACGAGTGTCTCCACCATATTTTTCGAATCCACGCTGAACGAGTATTGGACATTGCTGAACAGGGTGGCGTCGGGAAACTCGCGCCGCACCCGGACCCAGTCGGCCGCCGAGACCGCACCGGGCGGCAAAGGTTGCATGCCGGGGATCGGAGTGCTCTGGTCGAGGGTCGAACGCCCGCGAGCCACTTCGTAATCCGTGCTGAACACCGGCTTGCCCGGTATCTTGGCCAGCGCCGACGACAATTCCTTCTGCTCGTCGGCTGAAGGCGCGCACACGTTGATGACGTTCACTTTTACCGGAGGCTGCTGGGGTTGCTGGGCGGAAGCTGCCGCAGCCATGACCAGCGTCGTGATCAGAATTTTGTGAGAGAACACGGCGAAATTGTATCAGGGTCGCGTGGTGAAACTCTGCTCTCTGGCCGCAGCGCCTGAAGGCGCTATCATAACGCAGCATTTTCGGCACGCCTGGAAGGCATGCCCTGATACGAATCGAACTTGCAGCCCGGCTGGCTAGTCGGCGGCCCCGGAATCGGCCTCGATGGCGCCATGCCGGCGCAGCAACTGCGGCAGGTTCTGCGAAAACGCCGAGCGCGGCAGCACCATGTCACAACCCACTTCGTGCGCTTTCTGCTTCAAGTCGCCCTGCACGTGCGAGAGAAACCCGATGATCGACGTCCCCTTCTTCAGCTTGCTTTTCAGTTTCGGGATGAGCGTCAAAGGCTTGGCATTGACATTGTTCAAGTCGAAAATGATCAGGGAAGGCTTTTCTTCGCCGTTGCTTTCCATCCGGTCGGTGAGTTCCTTCTCGTTCTTTACGAACTCGACCTTCACGTTCATCTTGCGGCCCGTGTCCTGAATCTTGCTCAGGAAGAAGAGGTCTTCGACAAACGCGAAGACGCGCGAAGCCGCGTCCTCTCGTGGAGCGGGCAGAGGCTCAGGATCGACCACCGGGTAGGATGCGGAAAAACCGGGCCGTCGCGGTCCTCTTCCCTGGTTGCCGTTGCCGTTGCCATTATCCATGCCCATATTGGCGCGGTAGCTGTGATCCATGGGAGCGGTAAAAATGCCCTGCTGCTCATGGCGGTTGCGGGCCATCGGGCCACCCGCACCTCGTCTTGGCGGACGCCGTCCACGGCGCCGTTTGTGTTTCCCTCCTCCTGCGGAGGAATGTCCGGGTCCTGCATTCATATTTTTCTCTTGTTAATCTCTAGAAGTTAATCCCCGGCCTAGATCACAGGCCTGATTCTTTCATGTTCCCTTGCGGTCGGCACGTTAAGGTGTGACGTAGCGCGTGGCTCACTGCACACCGAATATCGGCAGCCCGAACCCCACATCGGCTGGATGCTATTCGAGAACGATGTTCAAACTGTATCGGCGCCTGGAGTTTTCTTGGCGCAAACGGCCAGCCTGGAAGCATGGCCATTGGGAACATCTTGATGTTACTCATGAAACCGCCGACAGCGCAAGGGGGGAGTGCCTTTAGTTTTCCACATCCGTAACCTTACCAAAGTAGGCTATAGACCTGCCCTCACTGTGCGAAGGTGTTGCATGCCTTCATGTCGCCGGTGCTGAAGCCTTTTGAAACCAGTCCATGCGCTGCTGCGAACTAGAAACGGACGGGAACGCAGGCGGCAGGCTACGGGGCTTCGATCAGCTCCATCTTGCCTTCCCGTGTCCGGTGCAGAATCATCAGCTTGCCTTTCGGATCGCGGAATACGAAAACATCCTTGTCGCGGAAATGCGCCTCTTTGATCGCTTCTTCCAACGTCATCGGATGAAGCGCAACCGAGTCCCTGGCATGCACCAAATGCACTTCGGTGGTCCGCGCCACCGAGGGGAATTTATGGACGAGAACGGAAACGGTGGCATTCTCCGCCAGTCCGAGCGCCGCCTGAATGTTGTCTTCCAGCGACTGGCCGTCAAACTTCTTGCCCGCCTTGCGCTTCTTGCTCAGCCACTTCGTTTTATGTTTGAGCGCCTGCTTTTGCAGGTGGCCGAGAGCTTCATTGACGGCCGACATCATGTCGGTGGTCTGGGCCAGCCCCACAATGGGACCGTGGGGCGGGTTGATGGTGATTTCGGCTTTGTGCTGGCGCTTTTCCACGGCCAGAATCACCTTGGTCTCGAATCGGTCACCTAGAATTTTGCGGATCTTGTTAAGGCCGGTTTCAACTTCCCTGCGGATGGTAGGAGTAATTTCGTATTTCCTCGCGGTATATTCCACGTTCATTGCACTCTCCAGTGAGGTCGGAGTCAGGATGCAAAAAAGTCAGAAGTCAGAAGTCAAAATGAAGAAGTAAGACCGAGTCGTGGCAACACTTCTTCATTTTGACTTCTTACTTCTGACTTCACTTCTTCACTCTTCTTTGGTGCGTGCTCGGAATCTTCATATCTTCCCGATATTTCGCGACTGTCCGGCGAGTGACCTGGATGCCTTGCGACTGCAAAATACGGGTGATCTGTTCGTCGGTCAACGGCCGGCTTGCATCTTCTTCTTCGATCAGCTTTTTGACGCGGCGTTTCAAAATCAGGAGCGAGGTGCCGCCGCCTTCGGGCCCCTGCACGCTCTCCGAGAAGAAATATCGTAATTCGAACACGCCCTGCTGGGTGTGCACGTACTTATTGGCGACCGCGCGGCTGACGGTAGAAGGATGCACGCCAATCTCTTCCGCCACTTCCTTGATCATCATCGGCTTCAGGAAATCGATTCCCCGTTCGAGAAAGTCCTGCTGGCGCGCCACGATCGAGTAGCAGACCTTGGTGATGGTCTGCTTGCGTTGTTCGATGTTCTTGATGAGCTGGATGGCGGATTTGTAGCGGTCTTTGACGTAGTTACGCGTGTCGCGGTCATTGCCGTCGCGGGTGAGCAAGCGTTTGTAGGCGGGATTCAAGCGCAACTGCGGCATGTCATCGTCATTCATGATGACCAGCCACTCGTCACCATGCTTCACGAAAGCGACATCGGGCTCAATCAGCCGCGCCGAAACTTTGTTGTAGCGCAAGCCAGGCCGGGGGTCCAGCGTGCGGACATACGCAAGCGCGGCCTGCACCGCCTCGACTGAACTCCCGATGGCGCGCGCAATTTCCTTGAACTGCTTCAGCGTCACCGCTTTCAAATGCCGATCGACGACGGCAATCGCGTCTCTCACAACTTGATCGGTCAGGGCATTGCCGTTGCTGTGCAAATGCAACTGCCCGAGATGGTAGCGCAACTGATAGAGGAGGCATTCGCGCAGGTCGCGACAAGCGATGCCCGGCGGATCAAACTGGCGCACAACTTCCAACGCTTCGTGCAGATCGGCGACCGTGAAGGTTACTGACGCAATCTGGGCTGGCGCCGTCGCTGCTCCCGTGGCGTTGGTCCCGTGGCTCGCGGCGCTGGGCAGCGGAACCTCGGCTAGCTCGGCGGCTATCTCTGGGTGAATATCCGGCGCAACATCCGGCGCAACAAAAGACTCAGATTCAACGTCTTCAGCCGTCAACTCCGAAAGGCCGGCGCCTGCTGCGGCGAGGTCGCCCGGCAGGAAGGCAAAAGTATCCAGGTGAGAAGTTCCGAGGCCAGAAGTTCCGGGCGAGGCCTCGGCGACAGCAAGCCCTAGAGCCTCCGCTTCACCAACGATCTTGGCCGCCACTTCCACATCTGCCTCAGGAGGCGCGACGGGAGCGATTCCCAGCAGTTCTTCGTCAGTGGCAATCAGGTAGCCTTCTTCGTTCAGATTTCCAATGATCAGCTCGGCGGCCTCATGTACCGGCGGCCGGACAGAAATCGCGCCCAACTGCCACAGCAGGTGGTCGCTCAAGTTCCCCGGCTTCGACAGGAAGTTCTCGAACGAAGGCTTCTCGATCTCTTCCATTTCTCCCGAGCTGCGATAACCGGGATCCAGATAATCCTGGAAGAACGAGCCAAAATCGATCTCCTCGAAAGGATCCTTCTTCTCATCCGCAATGGTTGGGGGACCCTCTTCCGGGGTTGCGGCCTTGGCGGCGAGCCGGTCGCGTTCTTCCTCCTGGCGTCCAACATCGTCGAGCATCGGGATAGCATCTTCCAACTCTTCCAGCACCGGGTTCTCGACCATCTCGGCATTGATCATGTCCTTGAGCTCGAGCTTGTTGAGCGCGAGCACGGAGACCATTTGCACGAGACCCGGCGTCAGAATCTGCCGCTGCGACAACTTGACGTTCAGTTTGTGCTGAAGAAGCACCATCTCTCCCCGAAAATTTCTTATTCCCACCCATCCGGCTGTCACCGTGACTGTCCGGTACATCGGAGCGTGGAAAATTTAGCTTCTCATGCACCGAGATAGATCATGCGGGCACGAAAGGTCAATGCGCCTACGCCTTGGTAACTGGAAGCAGGTGCCCATTTCTCAGTCGATCGCGTTCTTCTGAGAACTGTCTCTTCACACCAATGAGAAGCTTTCTCCCAAATAAACTCGCCGTACCTCCGGATCACTCCCCAACTCCTCCGGCGTACCGGAGCGAAAAATCCGGCCCTCGTTAATGATGTATGCCCGATCCGTCACCGACAACGTCTCGCGGACGTTGTGGTCCGTGACCAGGATTCCGATGCCGCTGGCCCGCAGATCGGAAATGATCTTCTGCAAATCCAAAACGGCGATCGGGTCGATTCCCGAAAACGGCTCATCCAGCAATATAAATGTGGGGCTGATGCAAAGCGACCGCGCGATTTCCACCCGCCGTCGCTCCCCGCCCGACAACGCATACCCGCGATTCTGCCGGATATGCTCGAGTCCGAGCTGGTCAATCAGCTTCTCCGCTTTTTCCCGGCGCTCATGCCAGGAAATCGGCTGCACTTCCAGCACGGCCAGGATGTTCTCCTCAACCGTCAGTTTCCGAAAAACCGAAGCTTCCTGAGGGAGATAGCTGATGCCGTATTGGCGCGCCCGTAAGTACATGGGAACGCTAGTGATATCTTCGTCGTCGTACAGCACCTTGCCTGTGTCGGGAGGAACCAGACCTACGATTGCATAGAAGGTGGTGGTCTTTCCGGCGCCGTTCGGTCCCAGAAGGCCCACTACTTCGCCCTGCAGAACCTGAAGACTTACGCCGTTGACTACGCGTCGGCCACGATAAGACTTCCCAATTTCGTCGGTGGCCAGCGTATGCATTTATCGTGCCACTTGCGTCTTAGTGACAGTCGGAGACGTTTCTTTGCCTTCTACGAGCACCCTATCATCGTGTCTGTAGAAAGTCAACGAATCGCCCGTAATTTTGCCCCTTTCGGCATCAAAAATGCTAGGAGTTCCCCCGGTCAGGACGAACTTGTCATCGGCTGCCGTGTATACCAAGTGATCACCGGTCGCATGCCGCGTCGGCTGCGTGATCACAACCTTGTCTTGGGCCACGATCCGCTCCACTTGCCCAGGCATTCCCGGGCCTGCCCCTGCTGTCGACTGGCTTCGCGGCAGCAGAAATACTGTCATCTGCTGGCTTGTCAGCATAGTGTCGGACCCCTTCGCGGTCACACCGCCATCCAGAAAAATTCTCCGCTCCGCATCGGCATAGTTCAGACGCGCAGATGTGATGTTGACTGGTGTGACCTTCCCCATCTTGTCCACCTGCACCAGCACCGTCGAAACCGGTTGCGGCAAAGTCCCCTGCGCAATGAGGGAACGGTGGTCGCGATCAAATTGCAGCGTGGGAGCCTCCACCAGGTTCGCGTTTTGCCACAAGCGAGCATCGCCGGTGTACACCGCAATCGCCGGTGAACGATGCGCCGTCATGCTGCGGCTCGTCACGTGGATCGGGTCGGAAGAGGCGAGCATACCGCCGTCCGGTTGCGCCTTTAGATCGGAGTACGTGCTCTTGACATTGCCCTCGGCAATGGCATCGCCGTTCGTCCGGTTCATACGAATCGTCCGGGCTGTCGTCGTCATGCCGTTGTCCACCACTCGAGGCGATCCGCTCAGCACCAGCAGTTGATCGGCAACCGTGTACTCTCCCCGCTGCGCCCAAGCCTTTTGTGCACCATCGACGTAGGTGACACCACCTGCCTGCATGATCGACGCGACGGCGCCCTCGGGCAGGAAGACGACATCAAGCATCTTGCTAGTCGACACTCGATCCGGCTGTCCCGGTGCGCCGGCGATCTTTCTGTCGCCGCTCTTGCTGTCGCCGCTCTTGCTGCTGACAACCTTCGCGTCCGGTTCCCCATGCAGCGTGGCCAGGCGATTCTTCTCCGTGAATTTCGCAGTAAATTTGGCGGCCGTAACCACCGTCTTCTGATTCGCGTCCGGCTGCGTGATCAAGATTTGCGACGGTCCGCTGGTCTCGGCACGCTCCAGGAGACGGCCGTCCTTCACGATGAAATCCATCACTGGAGCGGTCATCTCAATGTCTTGATTTTGCGCACCTCCCTTTGCCGGCGTCGACGACGGTGCGGAAGACGATCCCGGCGTCGCCACCGCAACCAGAGTCCCGCTCTGGCTATTCTTCTGGGTCAGCCGCACGCCATCTTCGGCGTGAACCGTCTCCAGCAACTGCTGCCCGGCAGAGTTCCCGGCGAAGTGCAGCGTCACCCGCCCAGCAGCAGCGTCAGCGGGCTGGGTTCCGAGAGAAGCGAGTTGCACGTTGCCACTCAGAATGGCCGTGGTGAGTTGATTCCGCGTGCCGGTCAAAAACAGTTCGGCGCGATCGGAACGCGCGTGCGTTTCCGAGTTGGACGGCGCGCGGCCATGAAGCTCGCTCCGCACATCGCCCTCGGCCAGAATGCGTTCCACCGTGTTGTCCTCGCGCAGGAAAAACGTCGCGTGGTCGGACTGTGCTTGCTGCTGCTCGCGGCTCATGCGCACCCCAGTGAGCACGACCCGCCGTGGCTGTTTCGTAATTACGCCGCGATCTGCAGTCAGACGGACCGGCTGCGGCCTGCTGACAGTCATCGCAACCGCCGACAGCAAGTTCATCGTGCCCGTCTTCGCCACATATTCAATGCCCACCGCCGAGCCGGATGCCTGCGGCGTCTGAAACACCACCTTCCCGCTGGCGGAAGCGTCCCCAGTATTTTTGTTGAACATCAGCCCGTTGGTTTCAAGATGAATCGGGGCTCTCGTTTGCGCCGGGGGCGTCTGATCCGAATGCCGCATCCCCTCGGGATTCGCTTCCAGATCAATCAGCACTGTGCCCTTAGCGTTCACATTGCCCGACGCGGGATCGTACTCGAAGTCATCCCCGGTGATTCGATCGAAGCGGCCAGCATCCTTGCCATAGACGACGATCTTGACGTTGTGCAACTCCGCCCGTCCACCCTCTTTGAACTGAACTGCCTTGGAGGCGTTCATAGTGAAAAGAGTGCGTCCTTCTACGGACTTGGAGACCGAAAAGCCCTCGGCGGTCTGCTGAATGTCGAGGCCCATTTTCGCGGGAATGTTGTGGACTGCCTTGCGCAGACTCCATCGCGCGTAGAAATACATGCCCGCGACCGTCGCCACCATCAAAATCGCGCCCAAGGCGAACCAGCGGCGCAGACGTGAAACTGGAGGAGCCATCAGAGGCTAGTGTAACGCCGAGGATCAGTTCTCAGTTCCCGGTTCTCAGTTCTCAGTAAAAACCTGGGACGGCGAATGGTTTTACTGAGAACTGGGAACTGGAAACTGAGAACTACCCTCTCCGTACCAACGTCCCGGCCAGCAGATCGTGCAGTCCCTGCTTGCGCTCCGTGAACCCGACCATGATGTAGCCGATGCCCAGGATCATGGTGGAAAGCCACTTCGCAAAATGCCTTCCCGTCGCGCGCTCGAATGAGATTCGGTTGCCATTGAGATCGGTAACTTTCATCCCAAAGATCATCTTGCCCAGCGTCGCCTGGTATGACGAGCTTTCCATGAAAGCCTCGTACAACCAGGAACCGAAAATCATCGCGATGATCGTGACGCCACCGCCCAAAACAGTAAGTCCTAAATGGGGCACGCCACTCATCATTCCTGCCAGCCCGAGACCGCCGAAAATCATGCGAATCGGAGACACCACCAGCCGCAAAATGATGCCGTCGATAATGGCCGCAACCACCCGAATCCAGAACCCTCCGTAGCCCACTGCCACCGCCGGCACAACCGCCCGATAAAAAGTCGCTGAGGCTGGGTAGGAGGGCGCCAAGTTGGGCGATGCTGAGGGGGGCGATGCCACAGCCGTCGGGACGACGCCCGGCGTCGGGCCGGTGGGCGCTCCACAGCGAATACAAAACTGAGCGCCAGCGACATTCTGCGCGCCGCACTTGTTGCAGAAGAAAGTTTCGTTCATTCCGGGCACTATAAAGAGGGATTGGCTTCTTGTCAAAAGGAAGAAGTAAGCGGGCAGAGCGCAGAAACAAGCACACTCACCGGGCGCGCACCACGTCGCGCAAAGTCAGCTCCAACCCACCGAATTCAGGATGGTCGTTCATGCCGAGCGAATAGGCGATGTCGAGGCGGTCTCCGGCCAGCAACTGCAACCGGTCGCAGGATTCCTTCAGCCCCCAACCCATCGCCTGGAATGCGATGTTGTCGCGCCAGGAGGGTTGAGTAGATTGTGTGGTGGCGGAGCTTCGCTCCGCTGGACGGGCGGGGTCGCCCGTCCCCACACTGTCGGGATGGCAGCGGGGAGTGAAGTCTTGCATTGCCGTCGCCGCCGGAACCGCGCCCGCAACCATGCCATTGACCGCTGGCGCCACTCGCAACCGCACATGCTTGTTTTTCACCGCCTGCAGCGGGGCTATCAGCCGCACGGCCCGAGCGGCGAAAACGGGTTCCCGATTCTCCATCCCAAAAGGCTCGAGCAAAAGCAGCGCCTGGTGAAGTTCAGGCGTGACTTCTCCCAGGGGCAGCTCTCGATCGAACTCAAGCTGCGGTTCGAAATCGGCAGGAGTGAGCCGGGCGCGCGCATAGCCATCCAGATGCTGGCGCAGTTTCTCCACGTTGGCGCTGGGCAGCGCAAAGCCCACCGCGTGCGCATGTCCGCCGTAGCGGGAAAACAGCTCGTGGCACGATTCGATGGCATGCAGCAGATGAAACGCCGGAATCGATCGTCCCGAGCCGTACGCTTCGTCGCCTTCACGCGAGATCACCAGTGTTGGCCGACCGTGGCGTTCCACCACACGTGACGCCGTGATGCCAATCACGCCGCGATGCCAGCCTTCGCCATCCAGCACCACGCAATAGGCTTCGCGCAACGCGGGCTCTTCTTCCAGACGGCGCTCGATGTTGTCCATGATGCGCCGCTCCTCTTCCTGACGCTCGGCATTCAGTTGGTCGAGCCGGCCGGCAATCTTCCGCGCGCGCTCCATGTCTTTCTCATTGAAAAGATCGATCACATCGCGCGCCACATCCATGCGTCCGGCGGCGTTCAGGCGAGGTGCGATGCGGAAGGCGACTTCGGTCGCCGTTAGCGCCCGTCCGTCGCCGAGTTTCGCAACTTCAAGCAGCGCCTTCAGGCCGACGTTTACCGGACGACGAAGCCCCTGCAATCCCAGCTTCGCGAACACACGATTCTCGCCCAGCAAGGGGACAGCATCGGCGATGGTCGCGATGGCCACGACTTTCATGAACGACATCAGCGGGCGCGACTGATCGTTGGCATTGAGGCGCGCATCCAGCCGCCGCTGCATCAATCCCTGAGCCAGCTTGAAGGCCACACCCGCGCCGCACAAATGCTTGCAGGGATAATCGCATCCTTCCTGGTTGGGATTGACGACGGCAAGCGCCCGCGGAACGCCGCCCGGCCCGGGGAGATGATGGTCGGTGACGATCAGGTCCACTCCGGTGCGCCGCGCCGTTTCGGCGGCGGCGAACGCGCGGATGCCAGTATCTACGCTGATGATCAGCCGCACGCCGTCGGCAGCAGCGCGCTCGATCACCTCGTCGCGCATGCCATATCCTTCACGGATGCGATGCGGCACATGAAAGTCGGCTGCCCCGCCACACAGCTCGATCGCCGTCTTGAGAATGACGATCGCCGTGGTGCCGTCCACGTCGTAGTCGCCGTAGATCAGAACTTTCTCCTTGCGCTCCAACGCCGCTTCCAGTCGATCGAGCGCGGATTTCATCCCACTCATACGGAGCGGGTCGTGGAGATCGCCAAGCGCAGGCGCAAGGAAACGGGCAGCCGCCTCCGGTTCTTCGATCCCGCGGCCGGCGAGCAGATCGGCAAGCACGGGCAAAGCGGAAGCAGAGATGTTCAGTTGGGAATCATGCAGCGCAGCAGCAAGGACTCTAGCTTTGGGAGAATTTAACGGATTGGAGATCCATCGCATCGAGGCAGGTCTTAGGTGTCAGGTCTTAGGTGTCAGGAAATCTTGTGCGCGGGTCGGTCACACGGTTTTCCTAAGACCTGGGACCTGACACTGAGACCTGCTTTACCGCTCCTCATCCTGGTCCGGCTCATCGATCATGAATCCGCCGCCATCATCCGCCAGCTCGCGCAGGTGTTGATAATGCTCGTACCATTCTGTGCCGGCTTCGTAGACGAAGACGCATCCCTGGTAGGCCCATCCGAGCTGCACGAATCCGGTCTTCCCGATGTAGGACTTCAGCCATCGGCTTTCTTCCAGATCTTCTTCGCTTCTGTAGTCGCTGTCGGCGAGGAGTTGGGACAAGCGCTCCAACTCTTCGCGGTCGAGCGCCCAGGAATGCATGGTCAGGAAAGGCGCGCCGGTGGACTTGGCCAGTTCCACGAAATCTTTCCAGCCATCCGGATTCTGTCCCGAGTCCCACAACACGCTGGGAACTTCTTCGCACTCGACGTAGCCAAAGAAGCGGCGCATGCCCAGACCTTCAATGAAGGCCGTCATATCGTCTTTCATGCCCGTCAGGTCGTCTGGATGTGGAGACATGGATTGCCCCCATTGTAAGGCTTGGACACTTCGCCCGCCACTGCGCTTGGCGAACACGCTACGAGCTACGAGCTGCGAGCTGCGGGCAACCGGTTTGCTCGAAGCTCGCACTCGAAGCCCGAAGCTCAGCATACGGAAGGCCGCCCGCTCATAGCGGTGCTTGTGTTAAACTTTTTGTTCACCACAAAACGCCATAAACATGCTCTTTTCCAAAGAATATGTGGGCTATCTGGCCCGCGAAGTTTCCAAAAAACTGGTGGCGAGCGGTCTCATTGAGACCAAGGCGATGCCTGCTCTTACCGAGAAGGTGCATGCCGCTCTGCTCGATGAACTGGCGCTCGAGGACCGCATTAACGACGAGGTGCGCGTTATTCTCGAAGCGTATTCCGACGAAATGCAGAAGACCGGCGCCAATTACCAGGAAATGTTCCGCAAAGTGAAGACCGAACTGGTGAAGAAATACAAGGCTATTCTTTGAGCATGCCTTGGAGGACGCCCCTGCCGTGCGATTGAGCCGCGATAAAGTCAACAAGCTCGCCCACGTTGTCACCGACGCGGTAGCCGACATGGATGAGGTCGAGTTCATCGAGGATCGCAACACCATCCGCCTCGAAGTCCGCAAGATTCTTGAGGAACTCCTCATGCAGGAAGCTCGCATCGACCAGGCCGCGCGGCAGAAAATCGAGAGCCAGCGCCGCACCATCATCGAGGGCTCCGAGGAATGGTCGATCCTTTACCGCAAGTATTACAACGATGAAGTGAAGAAGTTGGGCGTCTAGTTCTCAGTTCTCAGTTCTCAGTAAACCCGCAAGGATTTTTCTGGGAACTGAGAACTGCTACTGGGTACTGGGTACTGCTGTCATCCGCAGCACATCATCCTGATCCTTATCCTTGCCCTTGATCCCAACGGCATCAAGCTGACGCGCTATGGGCTGCACCTCTTGTAGAATCCGCGCCAGCGTTTGGCCCAGAGCTTCCTTGTCGCTGTTTTCCGCGCCTCGGTACTTCATCACGCTCTCGAAGAAAGTTTTCGGCCGCGGATAGACCACGATCTTGACGTCGTCGCCTTCGGGAACTCCCGCCGCTTTCTTTGCCAGTTTCAGCGCCGTATCGTAGCCGCCGAGTTCATCCACTAAGCCAAGGTTCTTCGCATCCTGTCCCGACCAGATCCGCCCCTTCGCAATCTCCAGCACCTTGTCCTTCGGCAGCTTGCGGCCATCGGCAACCTTGCTGGTGAAATCCACATACACGCGGTCGAGCCACGCCTGGAAACGTCCCCATTCGGCGGGGGTGTAATCGTGCGTTCCCGTGAACATGGTAGCGTTGTCGCCCTGATGGACTTCGTCCCACGAGAGTCCAACTTTCTCCCACAGTCCACTGGTCAGCATCTTTCCGCCGAGCACTCCGATTGAGGCGGTGATGGTTCCCGGCTCGGCTACGATTTTATCCGCTGCCATCGCCACAAAGTATCCGCCCGACCCCGCCAGATTTCCCATCGAAACAATCACCGGTTTGCCCGCCTGCCGCGCCCGCACCACTTCCCGCCAGATGGTGTCGGAGGCAACGTACGAACCGCCCGGACTATCAACCCGAAACAGGATCGCCTTTACGTCCTTGTCTTCCGCAGCCGCTCGAATCGCCCCCGCCACCGTATCCGAGCCCATATTCTGGCTGCCTTGCACGGAATCGTAATCACTCTTGCCACGGGTGACGTCGCCGACGCCGAACACCAGCGCAACCGTCTTCCCGCGATCATGCGGACGCCCGGCGCGGCTTAAATACTTATCCAGATAGAGCAACTCCGCTCCATCACCGGCCTGGCTCTTTACGTCTTTGTAAACTTCGTCGCGATACTTAACCGCGTCCACCAGTTGCGCTGCGACTGCTTCTTTGCCCAGATACGGCCCCGCGTCCACCACTGCCTGGAACTTCTCCGGCGCGATTTGCCGCGCCTTACAGATGCCGTCCTTCATCTGGTTGAACCATGAAGTCATGATCGCGGTCATTGCTTCTTTATGTGGCGCCGTGTACTTGGTTTCGGTATAGAAGTTGAGCGCGTTCTTATACTCGTAGCGGTGATCGCCGTGAAGAGTCAGGCCCAGCTTGGAGAGCGTCCCCTTGATAAATGGCGATTCCATGATGATGCCGGTTAGTCCGACGTCGCCCGAGGGCTGCAGATAGATATGGTCAAAGGCCGTCGCCAGGTAGTAAGCGCCGTTGCCCGGACCAAACTCACCAAAAGTTTCCGAGTAGGCGACGGCAAATTTCTTATGCGCGCGAAATCTTTGGACAGCATCGCGGATTTCCTGGGTCTGCGCCATTCCCATCGGAGCCGCGCCAATCCTGGCAATCATGCCGACGACACGATGGTCACTCGCTCCCCGGTCAATGGCGTCGACCACATCGCGCACCGTCTGCTTTTCAGTCAACATCAACTGCGCAGTCGGCGTTGCGGGTGCGTCTTCCAGAAACGTCTGCTCGAAATTCGCTTCGAGAATCGTCTTGGATGGAACTCTTCCCTTCGCGCCGATCACGAACACCAGCACGATGATCATTCCGATCAGCCACAAAGCGCCCAGGATGGCGAGGAAACGTACGATGAACTTGGACATGGTTTGCTCCTTTTGTTAAGAAAAGAGCAGTCTAACCGAAGTACAAGCCTTATGTGCTATAACGTTGAAGCAGCCCTGATCGAAGTCAGGGCTGTTCCTTTTCTACGTTTCAAGTGGCGAAATATCGCCTACGCTCATTGACCCGGTCGTGAGCGTAAACCTATTTACTTCAACCATCTCATGTCAGTGTTCATTGCGGTAAGATGTTGACGTTGCCGATATGGTGCGCTTCTTGATCTGGACCGAGGGCGATGCAAACGGCTGGGCCTGCTCGAATTGTCGATGGAGATTCCCCATTCCCACGCTGCTTAGCGGAGAAGAGGCGAAAGGTGCTTACGACCGCCTAGCCGCTGTGAAGTTTCGCGAGCACAAGTGCGAGGTCGAAATCAGATTTTCTGCGACGAAACAGGAACCAAAAGGGGACGCTGGCACCGCTTTCGCAGAGCGTGCTCGGATGCTCGTAAAGCGAGGATACACACCGAAGGTTGCTGTGGAGCTTGTACTTCATGAAATGGAATTCGAACACGGCAATGATTCGAGGATGATGGAGAAGGCGCGTGCTGAGGCCGAGGATTTCCTTCTGAGAGTCGGCAAGGGCCTCATCTGAAGTGGGACTATCGTGGTGGGGTGCTGGCACTTAATTCGGAATAAGCTTACGGCACACCTGAAGGCGTGCCCTGATACGAACGCTTACGTTAGGTCGCGGCTTAAAGCCGCGCCCTTCAAAACAAAGTCTAGGGCCTGGAGTGACTCTGGTGTGCGGGTGTTGTAACTGCTCCCTCTGCCGCTGACCTCACCAGAGCCGCATACTTTGCGAACACACCGGTTTTGTAGCGTGGCGCCGGGGCTTTCCATTCCGTCAGCCGCCGCGCGATCTCGGCGTCGGAAATCTCCAGTTCCAGCCTCCGGATCTTGGTGTCGATGGTGATGCGGTCGCCCTCGCGAATCGCGGCAATCGGACCGCCCAGCGCCGCTTCTGGCGCGACATGGCCGACCATCAGACCGCGGGTTGCGCCGCTGAAGCGTCCGTCCGTGATCAGCGCAACGCTCTCGCCTAGACCTTCGCCTACGATGGCCGCGGTCACGCTTAGCATTTCGCGCATACCGGGTCCGCCCTTTGGACCTTCATAGCGGATCACCACCACATCGCCAGCCTTGATTTGCTTGCTGGTCACCGCCTGCATCGCCGCTTCTTCGGAATCGAACACGCGCGCCGGCCCGGTTTGCGACTGCCGTTCGTGGCCGGTCATCTTCACTACCCCGCCCTCGGGAGCGAGGTTTCCTTTTACGATCACCAGTCCCCCCGTGGTCTTCAGCGGCTTACTCAAGGGAGCGATCACCGTCTGTCCGGCAGTCTCATTCGCTCGGTTTGCCTCTTCGGCAAATGTCTTTCCGGTTACGGTCATCGCCGAACCATTTGCATATTTGCCATCGAGCAGCCTCCTGGCGATCACCGGAATGCCGCCGGCTGCGTCCACGTCCGCCGCCACATATTTTCCCGCAGGCTTCAGATCTGCCAGCAGCGGCGTGCGTTCACTGACCCGCTGAAAATCTTCGATCGCGAGCGGCAGCCCCATTTCGCGCGAAATCGCGAGCAGGTGGAGCACGGCGTTGGTCGAGCCGCCCGTCGTAGCGACTCCCGCGATCGCGTTCTCGAACGCTGCGTGGGTCAAGATATCGCTTGGACGAATGCCTTGCTTCAGAAGATTCATCACCACTTCGCCGCAGCGGAATGCGACTTCGTCCTTGCGCGGGTCCATGGCTGGAATGCCGTTGAAGCCCATGGGCGAAAGGCCGATCAGTTCCATGACCGTGCTCATCGTGTTCGCGGTGTACTGCCCGCCACATGCGCCCGCACCCGGACACGCAACATTTTCGAGCGCCAGCAGATCCGCGTCGCTCATCTTGCCCGCGGCATTCGCACCGACGGCCTCGAACACGTCCTGAATGGTTACGTCTTTGCCTCGATACTTGCCAGCGGCAATCGTTCCGCCGTAGAACACCAGGCCAGGCAGGTTCATCCGTGCCAATGCCATGGCTGCCGCGGGGATCGTTTTGTCGCAACCGACAATGCAGACCGCCGCGTCAAACATCTGTCCGCGACAGACCAGTTCAATCGAGTCGGCGATCACCTCGCGGCTCACGAGCGAAGCTCTCATGCCTTCGGTGCCCATGGTCTCGCCGTCGGAAATGGCGATGGTGTTGAACTCCATCGGCGTGCCGCCGGCCGCGCGAATTCCTTCTTTCACCTTGGCCGAAAGCCGCCGCAGGTGGAAGTTGCACGGCATGGTCTCGATCCAGGTGTTGGCGACAGCAATCAGCGGCTTCGCCAAGTCTTCATCGGTGAAGCCGATGGCTTTGTACATCGCGCGCGCCGGAGCCTGGTCGCGCCCGTCAGTGATATTGCGGCTGCGATGTTTGAGGTCGATATCCATGGGAGTGATGCAGACAGTTTAGCTGAATCGATGGAGGGACGGGCGTCTCGCCCGTCCTGCAGTCCGGTGGCCGGGCGGGGACGCCCGGCGCTCCATTGATCCTTTACGCATTGACTACTTTTGGCTCCGCCGGCTTTGCCTCGGACGCTTTCTTTTTCTCCGACGGCAGCCATGACATCATCGCCCGCAACTGCTCACCTACTTTTTCAATCGGGTGCTGCTTCGCGTCCTCGCGCAGCTTGGCAAAGTTCTTGCCGCCCTCCCTGTTCTCTTTAATCCATTCCTTGGCGAACCTGCCGTTCTGGATTTGCTTCAGCACTTTCTTCATCGCCTTGCGCGTCGCATCTCCCACAACCATTTCGCCGCGGGTCAGGTCTCCGTACTCCGCCGTGTTCGAAATCGAATAGCGCATCCGGCTCAACCCGCCTTCGTAGATCAGGTCGACGATCAGCTTCATCTCATGCACGCACTCGAAGTAGGCGATCTCAGGAGCGTAACCGGCCTCGACCAGCGTCTCGAAGCCTTTCTGCATCAGCGAAGTCAAACCGCCACAGAGCACAGCCTGTTCGCCGAAGAGGTCGCTCTCGGTTTCTTCTCTGAAGGTGGTCTGCAACACGCCGGCGCGGGTCGAACCGATGCCGTGCGCGTAGCTGAGCGCGTACTCATGCGCGCGCCCACTTGCATCCTGGTGAATGGCGAGTAATGAAGGCACGCCGCCGCCCTGCGAATACACGCGGCGCAGCAAATGGCCCGGGCTCTTCGGCGCAATCATGACCACATCCACATCTTTTGGAGGCTTGATGGTCTTGAAGTGAATCGCGAACCCGTGCGAGAAGCCGAGAATCTTCCCTTTGCGCAGATGCGGCTTGATGGCCGATTCGTAGAACTCGGCCTGGGTCTCGTCCGGCGTGAGAATCTGTAGCCAGTCGGCGCGCTTGGCGGCTTCCGCCGGAGCGACCACGGTCATTCCATCGGCGCGCGCCTGCTTGGCCGAGCCGCGCTCGGGATCGAGCCCGATAATCACGTCGTATCCGCTGTCACGCAGGTTCTGCGCCTGCGCGTGTCCCTGCGATCCGTAGCCGAAAACGGCAATGGTCTTGCCCTTCAACGCGGAAGGATTGGCATCGTTCTGGTAAAAAACTGTGGCCACTGGAAAGCTCCTTATCGATATCTATATCTATGTTGGCTGAAATGCTGAATCGTGTTTGCAGGCAATGACCGACCGATCGGTCGGTTTAGGAGATGCTAAACACCTCGACCTCCCGGTGTCAACCACGCATTGCCTCGGAGACCATTCTAGACCACTGCCGGTTCGGGTGAGGGTTCAAAACTCGAAGTAGGCTCCAGCGCGCGCTGGATGCGCGCCGCCTCCGGTTCCGGTCGCCAATCCGGTCGTTAATCCTGAAGCCGGGAGCAAGCCTTCTTCAATTCCATGCAGGCTTTCCCATGCGGCCTCGGTCAGTGCCGGATCTGCGGCCACAATGTCACGGATCATTTGCCAGGCGGCGAGGTTGAGCGCGCCCTCCGGTGCGGGGCCCATGGCCAGCGAAACTGAGCACTGCGGGCAGAAACAGATCCGCTGTGCCGAAGATTTCTGGCGCGGTCTTACTCCCGCCGTCTGTGCGAACAGATAGACCGCAACCGATTTTTGTCCGGCTTCGAGCTCCCGACTACAGCGAAGACAATACAAGTTGTCCAAAAGTCCGTCCCCGGTTGTCTACAAAGTGTGTTCACGTTACTGTCTCCAAGGCGCTGCCGATGGCACAAGTACGTAGAAGGATTCCCGCAAGCCGGCGCCCGTGAACCAAGCTTTGCTCTAGCCAGACGAGGATCGCATCGCGCACACTCTGGTCCATGGGTGTTGATCAGTCCGCAAAGCTTTTGCAACCGTCACGGCTTGGGAAAAGACGCCAAAAGGTCGCCGCCGTTTGTTACCGCATCCGCCGGCGCGGCATCGAATTCCTGCTGGTTCAGACCCGGGGCAGGCGCTGGATTTTCCCCAAAGGCGGCGTCGAATCCGGCCTCTCGCACGCCCAGTCCGCTGCCCTCGAGGCTTTTGAAGAGGCTGGTGTTCATGGCCGGATGGAACAAATTCCCTTCGCCCGTTACTTTCGCCGAAAACCTCGTCGCGAAACTGCTGAAGACAGGAGACCTGCCGCCCGATCGTCCCGGCCAGAGCTAGCCGTCGCTGCTCACCTTTGCGAAGTGTCTCGGCTCGAACTGCCGCAGGAATCGAACCGAAACCCCACCTGGTTTTCCGCTGAAAAAGCGAAGCAGCGCCTGCTCGAAGACCGCGCGCCGGAATTTGGCGCCGAACTCGCGCGCGTCGTCGACCGCGCCGCGGCCCGCATTCGGCGATTGCACGGACGTTACAACCCCGGACCGGTTCACGCCATGCTGGGTTACTCCAAGCGGGGTTACAGCGAACTGGTTCACACCAGGAAAGACGCTTTGCAAGAAGTTCGATTCGAGGCCTTCGAACTAGCCCGCGTGCATGGCCTGGCGTGGTCAGCCTCGTACGCCCGCTACATTCGTCGTGAACACCCTGACCTGCGATCTTCCGCCGGCCCTCCGCTCGGATCCAACCGGCCCACTCTTCGACTGGAGAGCGGAACCCCATCTTCATCCGACACGCTGCAGAAAGTGCAATTCATCGATGAAGTCAGCGCAAGCAGCCGAGCCAAAGCCCCGGCGAAATCTGCCAAGAACCGCCGAAAATAGTTTCCCCTCGCCCCCCTCCCAAGCCGGGCGCGAGATTCGCCTGTAGAGCCCGGAGCCCATTCCGCGATACCATCTCTGGTGATGCTCCGCGAAGCTACCGTCGAACCTCGGCAGGAACCTCGGCAGGAACCCCGCCAGGAAATCCTGCGCGCCGCCGCCCGGCTGTTTCAACAACAGGGATACGATGCCACCTCGATGAACGATGTTGCCGCTGCCCTCAAGCTCTCCAAGGGCGGCCTCTACCACCACTTCCAGTCGAAGGACGAAATCCTGTTCCATATCATGTCGCACGCCATGGAGATCACCGAGGGACGGGTCATCAATGTGGTGCGTCGCATCGACGGAGCCAGTATTGAAGGAAGCGAAGAGCGCCTGCGCACGCTGATCCGGCTGCACATCCAGGTTGTGCTCAGTCCCGAAGACCGTGAGATTACCGTCATGCTGCACGAGAACCATCCGCTGCCGCCGGCGCTCCGCCGCAAGATCAACGGACGCAAGAAGGATTATCTGCACTTCGTCGAGAACCTCATCGCCGACGTCCAGCGCAAGCGTAATTCCCAGTCGTCGGTCACGCCGCGCGCGGCCGCCTTTGCCCTGGTCGGCATGATCAACTGGATCTATCAGTGGTACAAGCCCGACGGCCCGCTGACGGGAGATATGCTGGTGCAGCAGTACACGGATATTTTCTTTCGAGGCGCGGTGGAATAGATCTAGGTCGGTACGCGGTCGCTCCAACGACGCAGAACGTGGCCGGGAGAGGGCGCCCGGCACTCCATCCCCAACTTCCTTACTCGCCAGCCGGCTTCCCGGGCACCCAATACACTTCTTCTTTTAAGTTCTCTCTCTTGAAGCCTATTCGCTTCAGGATGCCCTTCCCGTGCTCGACCATCTCCGGATGCCCGCACAGATACGCGATGCTATTCGCCGCGGTGCATCCCCAGTGGTCGGCGTATTTGCGAATCAGTTCGTCCACGCGTCCGAGCTCGCCTTGCCAACTCTCGTCTTCCCACGGACGGCTCACCGTGAAAACACAGCGAAACCATGGCGCTGCTTTGGAGAAGTTTTCCAGCTCCTCGCGATAACCGAACTCCCACGACCGGCTCGCGCCGCTCAGCAGAAATAATTTGTGGTCGCCCGCAAACCTGCCTTCTTCCCAGTCCTTGAACAGGGTTCGCACATAGCTGACAAAAGGCGCGACTCCGGTCACGGTGCTCAACATCAAGTGGTTCGTGTGTTCCGGTTGTGCGGGGTCGAAGGTGAAGCGCCCCTTGGCAACTTTGCGCACCAGAACTTCATCGCCCAGCTGAAGATCGTACAGCGGCGGCGTGGTCTCGCCGTGCGGGATCAGCTCAAAAAAGAATTCCAATTCCTTTTCGTAGGGAGAAGAAGCAATCGAGTAGGGACGCTCCAGTCGCCGCGCGTCTCGTTCAACTCCGAGTGTCGCGTATTGGCCCGGAGCAAAGGTGAAGTCCGCCCCTGGGTCAATGCGGATCATCCATAGATCCGGCGCAAAATCCGCGCGCTTGGTAATACGGGCCCGGTAGTGCTTGTCATCCATAGGTCAGTTCTCAGTTCTCAGTTCTCAGAGTTGGACGGCAAAAGGTGCACACAAAGATACAGCATTCCTCGAATTCAGGCTTGAACAGCCAACCCGGCGTCCGCCTTTACTGAGAACTGAGAACCGGGAACTGAGAACTCAAAAAAGAACAGCCCGCAAGCTTGTCAGCCTGCGGGCTGCCCGGTGGACTGTTTGGGATTGACTGAGGTGGTCACTCTCGTGGCCCCTCGCTCACTCCGGTGCCTGGCACAGCCTGTGCCCGGCGGATCAGCCCATATTCACGGATTGTTTGCGAGAGATTGTTCCCGATTCCCCCGACCAAAGGTTCCTCGAGAACTCCGCTTAGAGCAACCGCCCTAAGACTCAGCCACCTCACCTGGTCTGGTACTACTGTGACTTTCAGAACTTGTCATCCGACCACCTCCT